>SAMEA3387479__coassemble_585_pt1 | contig 24967 bp, 20 predicted proteins | sample SAMEA3387479__metabat2_high_PE_005 | metagenome-assembled genome bin SAMEA3387479 (sample SAMEA3387479) | Felis catus | biome: Faeces | place: United Kingdom | collected 2012
TTGGATAAGGTTCACTGGTTGCCAAATTGGATTGAAAACGATGCGAAAACTGAGCGTAAGATTGTATCCAATTTTTTAAAAGATAATGATAGTTGGGTAATCGACGGAAATTATTCTCATATGTCGTACAACGAAAGATTAGAATCCGCTGATTTGATTATTTTTATGAATTTTAATAGGTTTAATTGTTTATTTAGGGCCTTTAAAAGACTTTTTGAAAATAGAGGAAAAACTAGAAAGTCTATGGCAGATAATTGTATAGAAAAGGTCGATTTCGAATTTATAAAATGGATTTTATGGGACTCTAGGAAGAAATCCCAAACTGATAATTATAAATACGCTTTTGAAAAATATGAAGATAAAGTAATCATTATAAAAAATCAGAGAGATTACGATAATTTTATAGATAATTTTAAAAGTAAGTATCAAGAATTTTAAAAGTAAGTATCAAGTTTTTAAAGTCTAAAAAAGAGCTAGTCTACGTTGATTAGCTCTTTCTTCATATATTCTTATATATTCTTTTATTAATTTTTATATGTTTTTTAGTTCATCTCTTGAAGGAATTGATGTCTGTGCACCCTTTTTTGAAACAGCTATTGCAGCTGCACTCTGCCCAAAGTCGATAGCTTCTTCTATACTTTTTCCTTCATTTAATGCAATTACAAGACCAGCAGTAAATGTATCTCCTGCTGCTGTAGTGTCTACTACTTTTGTCTTTTTACAATCAAAGATTTTTAAATTTTCTCCGTCATGCATTATTGCTCCATCTCCACCAAGAGTAGATATAACATAATCTACATCTGTTTTATGAAGTTCTGTTGCAGCTTCTTTATATTCTTCTATGTTGCTCAATTCTTTTCCAATTAATGTAGCTAATTCTAGCTCATTTGGTTTAATTATATGGCAACCTTTCCAAAGATTTATATTTGGATTTTTTATAGCAGGAGCAGGATCTATTATCACTTTCTTTCCTTTTGATACAGCTATATCTTTTACGTATTTTACGGTATCTACTGGTACTTCAAACTGCATAACAATATACTCTGCATCGTCAATTAACTCCATATTTCTATTAATCATATCTCTATCTACAACCGCATTTGCACCAGATATTACAGTTATACAGTTTTGACCATTAGCATCTACATATATGTACGCCTGACCTGTAACACTGTCCTTTATAATTTCTATTCCTCTTATATCTACATTTACGCTTTTTAGATTATTTAATAGTATCTGTCCTGCATCATCATCTCCAACTGCCCCAATCATAGCCACATCTCCGCCAAGTTTTCCAATTGCATAGGCTTGGTTTGCACCTTTTCCACCAGGTACTTTTTTAAGGCTTTTTCCAAAAATTGTTTCTCCAGCTTTTGGCATATTTTCCACTTCTATTACATAATCTAGGTTAAGACTTCCAACTACTAAAATTTTGCTCATAACAAAAACCTCTTCTCTTTCAAAATTTTAATTCTATATTTACTTAAATATTTTATCATGATATTTTTATAATAATGAATAAATTTGAGGAAACTTAGTTTTTTAACTAAGTAGGAGGATTTTTATGTCAACAGATGAGATGTCAACAAAAAGACATTGGAAGAGAAATTATTTTACCATTTTAATAGGTCAAACTTTTTCTCAAGTAACTAGTGGTGCTTTACAGATGGCCATTGTTTTTTATCTTACACTAAAAACTGGCTCATCTATGGTCTTATCAATGGCTACGATGATGGGATTTTTACCACAGGCTGTTTTAGGTCCTTTTATAGGAACTTTAATAGACCGACACAGTAGAAAAAAAATTATGATTACATCTGATTTAGTAATTGCAGGAGCTGCAGCTATCTTAGCTTTTATCGCAACATATCGAGAGCTTCCTGTCTGGATGATTATGCTAGTTCTTTTGATAAGAAGTATAGGAACAGCATTCCATACACTAGCTTCTGGTGCGATAACACCTATGATTGTTCCTGAAGAAGCACTTACAAAATGTACTGGATATAATCAGTCTATGCAGGCAATAGGGTATATTTTAAGTCCAGCTATTGCAGGTGTCTTATATGCAGCTTGGCCACTTGAAGCCATAATAATGTTGGATGTTTTTGGAGCTGTTGTTGCAAGTATTTCTGTAGCACTTATCCATATCCCAGATCCTAAAAAGTATAAAAGCTCAGAAAAAGCAAACTACCTTCAAGATACACTGGATGGTTATAGAGCTCTTAGAGAAAATAAAGGGTTATTTGGAATGGTGTGGGTTGGAACAATTTATATGTTCTTCTACATGCCTATAAGTGCACTTTTCCCTCTTATGAGTATTTCTTATTTTGGTGGGACTCCTGTTCACTCTTCAATCACAGAAGTTGCCTTTGCTGTAGGTATGCTTTTCGGAGGATTTACTCTAAGTCATTGGAAAGGATTTAAAAATCGTATGACAACAATTGGAATTTCAATATTTGTTATGGGATTTTGTATGGCCCTATCAGGACTACTTCCTAGAGGATTTTTCCCTATGTTTGTAGTTTTCTGCACAATTATGGGATTTTCTGCTCCGTTTTATGGACTTAGAAATGTATTATTCCAAGAACAGATTGCACCAGAATATTTAGGAAGATGCTTCTCTCTTCTTTGGAGTACTATTTCTCTAGCTATGCCTGTTGGATTATTTTTCTCTGGAATTTTTGCAGAAAAAATAGGTGTAGAAAAATGGTTTATCCTTTGTGGAGTGAGTATTCTGTTTGTAGCAGCGTCTACATTTGTAATTCCAACACTTAGAACTGCAGATAGAAAATATCAGGACAGTTTGGATTAAATTTACAATCTAAAGTTAACAAAAGATAACTCATATTATTTTATCTTTCAATTTAATTTTTTAGCATAAATATAAATAGGTGCCATCACAAAACGTATAAAAACGTTCATGTAATAGCACCTTATTTATTTCAGGTTATATTATTTTGTATCTTATAAGCTGTATGCTGCTTCGAAAGCTTCCCACATTGCAAAGCTTGCCTGTCTAGCTCTCTTAGCATCCCCAACAACGTGTACTTCTGGAACGAATTCTTTTATCTGTTCAGATATTGGATCGTAGTTTCTAGAACCAAGTCCGAATAGTATGTAGTCGAATCCTTTTAACCATTCTTCTGTACCGTCAGCTCTCTGAACTTTAACGTCGTGGTCAGTTACTTCTAATATTTTAGTATTTACATTTATATGAACACCTTTGTTTTTAAGTTTTCTTATTAATGGAGTTCTATTTGGAGCACATACTCCTGTTAATAACTGTGGTAACATTTCTACTAATGTAACATCTACGTCACCGATACTAGCATCAAATCCTCTAGTGAATGCGTTTGGTCTAGCGTTTTCTAATACTGTTTCTGCAGTTTCACAAGCAACAGCTCCTCCACCTAGTACACAAACTTTTCCTTTTGGTATAACGAATTTTCCTCTTAAGAAGTCATGAGCTGTAAGAACTGGGTAGTCCTGAGTTCCTTTTATTGGTGGAACTAATGGTCTAGCACCTGTTGCAACTATAACTGCTTCTGGAGCGAATTCTTTTATGTTTTCTACTGTAGCTTCCTGTCCGAATACCATTTTTACACCAGCTTTTTTAGCTCTGTAGTTTAAGTGAGATAACCATTTAGTCATTTCCTGTTTACCTGGAGCTACTACTGCTAAGTTTATCTGTCCACCTATCTGAGTGTCAGCTTCCCAAAGTGTTACGTCATGTCCTCTTTCAGCTGCTGTAACTGCTGCCATCATACCACCAGGTCCAGCACCTACAACTAGAACTTTTTTAGATTTTTCAGCTGGAACTTCTGGATAATCATATTCAAATCCAACTCTTGGGTTTATATGGCAACGACACTGAGGTCTATCTGCAGTACGGCTTATACAGCTTCCTCCACAGCTTGCACATGGAGTTATTTCATCAAATAAGTTTTCTTTTGCTTTATTACATAAGTCTGGATCTGCTAATAATGGTCTACCTATTGATACCCCATCAACTAGTCCTCTTTCAACTATTTCAGCAGCGTATCTTATGTCATTTATTTTACCAACAGCGTAAACTGGAACATCTACAACTTTTTTGATTTCAGATGCTTCGTGTACGTTTACACCTATGCTTTTGTTCTGACTTGGTATTATGTGTTCTAATCCTTCGTACTGAGTACCACCAGAAACTTCGAACATATTTACACCAGCTTCAACAAATTTTGGAGCTAAGTATAACATATCTTCTAAAGAGTTTCCTCCTATCATTCTTTCATCCCCAGATATTCTAAGCATTATTGGGAAATCAGGACTTACATTTCTACGAACTTCTTCTATCATTTCTATTACGAATCTTGCTCTATTATCTAGACATCCGCCGTATTCATCCATTCTTTTGTTTCTTAATGGAGATAAGAATGAACCTGGTAGCATGTAAGCATGTGCACAGTGTAATCCTATACCACCGCATCCTGCTTCTTCAACTCTTCTAGCAGCCTGTCCAAACTGTTTTATTATTTCATGTATTTCATCTACACTTATAGCACGGCTCACGTGGCAGTTAGCATTTGTATTAACTGATGGTCCAAGTGGTGCTATGTGTCTGTATCCACATATTGATTCTGGTCCTGGATGTATAACCTGAGGTATTAATGTGCTTCCTGCTTCTCTAACTCTTGTTGCAAATTCTCTGAACTGAGGAACTAAATCATCAGAATCTAAAGCAGTTGTATTACCCATATATTTATATTTACTATCTATTGTTACCGCGTCTATTGTTACATATCCTGTTCCACCTTCAGCTCTACGAACAAATATATCTGCTAATCTTTTTGGAACTGTTCCGTCAGCAGCTTCGTAGTCCATACTCATTGGTGCCATACCAACTCTGTTGTTTAATGTTAATGATCCTATTGTTAAAGGTGAGAATAGTTTAGAATTTTTCATATCCATGATGTTGTTTTTTCCTTTCGCTTTTATTTTATTTTTATTTTTTTATTTTATTTTATTTTTTATATTATGCAAACTTTTTCCTTAGTTTTGGTCAAAGCCCTTTGTCTATATTTATGATAACAAATATTCTTTTCTACCATTGGACAAAAAGTTGTCGAATACTCGCTAATTTCTTGCACTTTTTGCCTAATAATATATCACTTTTTGAATATCTATTATTATCTACTTTGTGAATATTTCTTTGGTTGACGAGTTTAATTATCATTTATATAAATTTGATAGTATTTTGTCATTTTTACACTAAAAAAGGGGCTCAAGGCCCCTCTTTTAATTGAGTGTTTTTTCAACTCTGTTATTATTTTTAAATTATTTATTGTGTATTTTTGGTAGCATTCTAACTGCAACTATTGCTAATATTACACAGCATACTTCAACTAATGCTAATGTATGTATAGAAGAAACAGATGCTAATGATTTAGCAGCAGCTTCTGCAGTTCCGTTAGCCATTACTCCAGCCATTCTTGTTGTAACTGTGTTTGCAAATAGTGGTACGAATACCGCAACACCAAATGGAGCTGATATATCTCTGAATAATCCGTATGTTCCTGTTCCTGATCCAGCTTCTGCCTGAGATAATCCAGATAATGAAACTTTCATTAGTATTGTAGCATTTCCTCCAAGTCCTATACCTAACATTCCTAGAGATCCAGCTAACATTGCGAATGGTGCAGTTTCTGTGAAGAAGTACATCATTGCACAACCTATACCAGTGAATAGAAGTGATCCTGTAAGTACAGTTTTTGGTTCTTTTTTATCTGCCATAGGTCCTATGAATACTGAACCTAAAGACATACCTATGTAAAGGATTGATATTGCGAAACTTGATATTATTGTATTTTCTGGCTGAGTAGCTCTAACGAATAATATTACGTTAGTCATGTTAGCCTGCATTAATCCCTGAGTAAGGAATAGTATTAATACTGGTAATATGAATTCTTTACGTTTCATGAATTTACCACTTAATATTGGGTTTTCTGCACTGCTTTCAGCTTTTATTAATAAGAATAATGTTACTAAAGCTACTGCTGTAACACCTAGGAATGGCGCTGATGTCCAACCTATATTCTGTCCAAATGATGGTATACATAATACTAAACTGAAGAATATTAGTACGCATACTGCACCTTTTTTATCGAAGTTATCAAGACTTTTCTTTTCAAAGTCTGTTTTCTTAATCATTACTGAACATATGAAGAATGTTACTACACAAAGGGCAACACAAACCCACATCATCATTCTCCATCCAAATGCCTGCATTATTAATCCACCACAAGTTGGACCAACAACAACTGCAGCACTTGATATTAACATATAAAGAGCGAATCCCTTACCAGTTTCTTCTGGTGGATATTCAGTAACTATGTAAGCCATTATAACTGGAGCTATAGCCGCTGTACCAACCCCAACTATAAATCTTGCACCTAGCATGAATATTAATGAAGATGCTATTGCTGTTAATACGTTACCTATTGTGAATACTATGATTCCTAATAATAAAGTTTTACGACGTCCAAGTACGTCACCTAATTTACCAAGTATTGGAGCACATGCAGCTGTAGACATTGCAAGCGCTAGTGCTATCCATGTAGTATTGTTATCGTTAAGACCCATATCTGCTACGAATGCAGGTGCTAGAACGGCTGTGAAACCACCTATAAGACCTACTAGTAACGCTGCTATAGCAAATGGGATAAAGCCTTTTTTATAGTTTGCGTTTGTTGCTGTCATTTCAATTCTCCTTGTATAAAATTTAAGCAATTTTTATTTTGTTTTTTTTATAACATTTCGTTATAATATCAAGCCTGTCAAAATTTTCATTCTGGCAGGCCCGATAATTATTATTTAATTAATTTCTTATTTATCTTTTTTAGCCATGTGAGGTATAACCTGATCTAATTTATAACGTTTTATAGTTGTTTCAAGGTCGAATTCGTTTACGATACCTTTAGCGTATAAATCGTTAACTTCTTCTTCAGAGTATCCAAGGTCTCTAAGTATGTCTCTGTTGTCCATACCGAATAATGGAGCACCTCTCCATATTTCAGAAGGGTTGTTTTTAAATTTGTTTATTAATCCAAGACCTTTTATGTGTCCCATCATTGGGTCATCCCATTCCATTATAGTTCCACGAGCATTCCAGTGAGGGTCGTTTAAGCAGTCTTCAAGATCATAAACTCTCTGGCATGGTATTTGAGCATCTATCATAGCTTTTTCAACTTCTGGCATAGTTCTTTCAGCAACAAATGCTTCCATAGCTTTTTCCATTCTCTGTCCAACTGGAGTATTTATCATCCATCCTGTGAATCCTTCTGGGAAGTCTGGGTCACCTGTACCAGGAACTGGAAGTCCTATTATAGGGAATCCTCTCTTACATACTTCAGCACCAGTCATACCTATGAATATAGTTCTTCCATCTTTACAAGTATAGAAACTGAATAGAGCTGCCTGAGCATCTTTGTTACCAGTTTTTGGAACACTTACACCATCAGTAGCGTACTGTATCATACGTCCATCCATTATACGAGCTAGAGCTTCGTACTGAGCAACGTCTACAGATTCTCCTTTTCCAGTTAACTGAGTACTTACGTAGCATGCTAGCATTGCCCAGCAAGTAGTAAGACCACATACAAAGTCACTTAGATAAGGGTTTATTTTTAATGCTTCATTAACACCGTTTAATGACATGTATCCACTGAATGCCTGTCCAACAGCATCATAAGAAGCTTTTGTTACGTATGATGGATCTCCAACCTGTCCGTATCCAGAAACGTGAACTATAGCTATTTTAGGGTTTACTGACCATATAACTTCATCAGAAAGTCCTAGTCTGTCGTACTGTCCACCTTTTGATGATTCAACCCATATGTCAGCCCATTTTATTAAGTCTAAGAATATTTTTCTACCTTCTTCAGATTTTATATCAGCAACCATTGATAACTGGTTTCTGTGGTTCTGAGGGTATCCATACCAACCTCTCTGGTTGTCAGGTTTTTTAGGTCCTTCAAAGTGTATAACTGTAGCACCACATTCTGCTAAAAGTCCACCACCTAAAGGTCCTGCTATGTTAGATCCACTATCTAATATTTTTAATCCAGAAAGTGCACCAAATTTAGGAAAATCTTTTAATCCAGCCATTTTATTTCTCCTTTTCTTTTAAAGAACATTTTTTATATTAATCGTCGTATTATATATCTAATTTACAGTTTTTTTAATTAAAGTAAATCTTATGATGGTCTATAAGCACCGTCAACACTTACAGTTGTAGCTGTTATACCACTAGCTAAGTCAGAAGCTAAGAATAAGTAAGTATTAGCTATTTCTTCTGGTTCTAACATTCTCTTCATTGGGAATGAGCTTAGGTATCCATCTAATATTTCTTCTGGTATATTACCAACCATTGGAGTGTTAACAACACCTGGTGCAACACCAACAACTCTTATGTTTTTACGTATTATTTCTCTACCAAGAGCCTGAGTGAATCCTATAACAGCTGCTTTACTTGTTGGGTATCCAACTCCTGATAATGATCCGTGTATTCCTGTTACTGAAGCAGTATTTATTATAACTCCTTCTTTTCTACCTTTCATGCACTGGTAAGCAGCCCAAGCACCATTGAATACACCAGTTACGTTTATATCCATTAAATATTTGAATTCTTCTGGGCTAACTCTTGAGAATACGTTTGAGCTAGTAACACCAGCATTGTTTATCATAACGTCTAATCTTCCGTATTTTTCAGCTACTGCACCAACTGCAGCCATAACTTCATCTCTATTAGTTAAATCTGGAGCAAATCCTAATACTTCTTTATCTGGGTGAGTTTCTTTTAATTCTGCTTTAGCAGCATCTACTTCTTCCTGAGTTTTTCCGAATATAGAAACTGTTGCACCGTTATCCATGAATATTTTTGCTGCGCAAAGACCTATACCACTTGTTCCACCTGTTATTATAACTATTTTGTCCTGTACTAAGTTCATTGTCTTATCTCCTTCTACTTTAATTAAGATTTTAAAAGATTATAGTTTTTTAGTTTATTTTTCAGAGGGCTGGCTGTTTACCAGCCCCCTGTTTATATCTTGTTTATTAGCAATCAGTTATTATTTTTCTTTATGCATGTTGCTAGTTATATGTATTTTTGGATCTCTCATGAAATGTTCTTCAAATATACGAACATATCCAGTTTCTTTTATGAACCACTGTCCATCTATTTTTTCATATTTATCTGTGTAGAATGCACCACCATTTATTCCAACGTTTTTGTATTTTCCGTCTGTGAATATTAGGTTGTCTTCTAGGTACCATCTTCCAGTTGCAGTAGTTTCACTGTCTATTGTTATTTCTGGAGTATGTCCCATATGCATACTTATTTCTTCTTTAGGCATTGCTGCTGCTAAGTATTCAGTTATTTCTTTTGGGCTGTGGAATACTAATTTTCCATCAGAGTAAGAAGTTTCTATGTTAGGAGAAAGAGTTGTTTCTAATTCATCCCATAATTTTCCATCTAAGCAACGGAAATATTTAGCTTTTAACTGTTTTATAGCTTCTATATCGTTTAATTTCTGTATTTCTTTTTCTAATGCTTCTATTCTTTCTTCTAAAGTCATTTTTTTCGCCTCTTTCTAATAATTTATATAATCCTAATAATCTATATAATTAATTTTAAAATTATATACTCATACCTACTTCGTAACCTTCCTGAGTAGCTATTCTAGCATCTCTAGCACCTGCTGCATCACCGATTACGTTGAATGGAACACCTAATTCTTTACATTTTTCCTGTAAATCTTCACTTGGTCTAGCAGTTATACCTGTACAAATTACAGCTGCATCACATTCTAATACACCCTGTGTAGTTTCTTTAGTTTTTCTATCTGTCATTAAGTAATGTAATTTTCCTGGTTCTATACCTACTATATTAGTTCCAGACATTTTGTTTATTTTGTAGTATTTGAATTCTGGGTTCATGAACATTCTTCTAAGCATGCTTAGACCTGTACCAACACCTTTTCTTTCTATAGCTGTTACCTGAGCTCCTCTAGCTGCTAAGTACTGAGCAACTTCTGTACCAACTAATCCACAACCAACTACTGCTACATGTCCTTTTGGTTCTACTTCACCTTTTAATACCTGATACTGAGTGTAAACTTTGTCGCTATCTATTCCTGGTATTTCTGGAGCTACATAATCAGAACCTATAGCTATAACTACATGGTCTGGAGCGAATTCTTCTATTAATTCTGGAGTAACTTTTGTATTGTATCTAACTTCTATTCCTAAACGAGCTACTTCTTCAGCTTCCCATTTAGCTGCAGCTGCCCAGTCTTCTTTCATTGGAGCTTTACCTGCTAATACGAACTGTCCTGCTAAGTGGTCAGAAGCTTCGAATATAACTGGTTCATGTCCACGTTTTTTAAGTACTTCAGCTGCTAATATACCAGCCATACCACCACCGATTATCATAACTTTTTTAGGTTCATCAGTTTTTGGCATACCTTTGTATTCTAAGCATAAGTGAGGGTTTCTTGTACAAGTTATGTGAGACATCTGAGGATTTATAACTGCATCGTAGCATCCCTGGTCACATCCTATACAATGACGTATTAAATCTTCTTTACCTTCTCTAACTTTAGCAACCCAATCCTGATCTGCTAACTGAGCACGACCTATACCAACTAAGTCAAATTTTCCATCTGCTATTACCTGGTTAGCCATTTCTCCTGTGTTTATACGTCCAACACCCATTACTGGTATTTTTATCTGTTTTTTGATGTTGTATATGTTTTCTATATTGAAACCGTGCTGTAAGTTGAAAGGAGGAACTTCGTAAACTGTTGCAAATGACTGAGCATTACCTCTTGATAAGTCAGCTACGTCAACTCCTAAATCAGCACATCTATTTATAAATTCTACTATTTCTTCTTCAGTCATAGTTGCTTCCATTAATTCATCTATGCAGTCAACTCTCATGAAGAATGGCATATCTTCTGGTATGTTTGCACGTATAGCTTCAACTACTTCGAAGCAGAATCTGCAACGATTTTCAAAGTTTCCACCATATTCGTCAGTTCTTTTGTTCATTCCTGGACTTAGGAATTCGTGAGGTAAATAACTGTGTGCTGCGTGGAATTCAACTGCATCGAATCCAGCTTCTACAGCTCTTTTTGCACCTTCTCCAAACTCTTTAACTATTTCATGAATACGTTCAACTGTTATAGTATCTGGTGTTTCTAATGTGTTTGTTTTGTCGAAGAACATCTGTGGGCTGAATCCACCATGCCATAACTGAATAGCCATTTTACCGCCAACTTCATGAACAGCATTTGTTAATCTTTTTAATTCTTCTACATGGTGATCATTATAAAGTCCCATATACATATATGCATGAGGAGCTGGACATAATGCAACACATTCAAATATATTTAATGCACATCCTGCTTTTGCTCTTGCTACATGATAAGCTATCATATCATCGCTTAAATCGTGTTTATTTTTTGCCATTTTTGTATTCATACCTGGTAGAACTATTCTGTTTTTAAGTTCTAACCCTCTGATCTTAAATGGTGAAAAAAGTGCGTCGTAACTCATATTAGACCTCCTAAATTTACTTTATTTAAAATATATTTTTACTGCACCTAGTGCAGATAATTAACTACTTAATTTTACTAACATTTTTTAATTTTGCTAGATTTATTTTCTATTAAACCTTTTAGCATTTTATCTCTGTTTACCTTTCCATTGTCACCTCTTGGTATGCAAGGAACAAATGTAAAGCTCTTTGGAACTTTATATGGTAATAAGTGTTTTCCTAAGTACTCGATTAATTCTTCTGCTGAAACTTCTTCTTTCTTCTGTACTATTGCGTGTAATCTTCTTCCCCACTCTTCATCTGGTATTCCAACTACAACAGCATCAACTACTTTTTCATGAGCTGTTAGTACTGTTTCAACTTCAGTCGCAAATACGTTTTCCCCTCCTATAACAAGCATATCGCTCCTTCTATCAGAGAAGTAAAGGTATCCATCTTCATCAACATAACCAAAATCTCCAACACTTCTAAATCCACCGTCTTTAGTTTCAAGTGGTTTGTGGTTGATATATTCTGTCATGCAACAAGCACTTGGTGAAGTCATATAAATTTCTCCAACCTCGTGTGGTCCTAATTCATTTCCTTCTTCATCTCTTATTGATATTCTGCTTCCTCCTAGTGGAAGACCTACACTTCCATAGTGTTTAAGCCATTCATCTCCTCTTATGCAAGTGATACCTATTGCCTCTGTCATAGAGTACATCTCGTAAACTTTTTCAGCTCCCAATATGTCAATCCACTTTTCTTTTAAATATGGAGAACAATATCCACCTGTATGGTGAAGTGCTTTTATTGATTCAAAATCTTTTTTATCAACATCAGACAATTTTATTATTCTGTTCATTAGTGTAGGAATCATCTGTATAAATTCTATTTTGTATTCTTTTATATATCTAACTATACTTTCAGGTCTTAAATTTCTAGGTATTATTAATGTATTTCCTACAAATAATCCATTGAATGCTGCTGTATGAGGAGCCCCATGGAAAAGCGGACCTACTAATAATTGTCTTTGTTCAAATTCCATACCTGACATTTCAAACCAGCTTTTTATAATTTCATCAGATAAGCCACTTGCTACATTCTGTTTTATGAACTTTGGCTCTCCTGTTGTTCCTCCAGATGGAGAAATCATATTAGGATTTGCAGCTATATCTTCTGGCATTTCTTCTGATTCGTCTTTACAAACATCGAATACTGATCCTATTTTTATACTTTCTGTTCTACAAGGCATTTCTTTATCTGTAAAAGAAACTGTTGGTCTTATTATTCTGCATATATCACCAAGCTCTGTATCTGTTATCTTACAAGAAACTGGCATGTAGCAACCTCCTGTTTTCCAAACAGCTAATGTTGCCAATATATGCTCTATACCGTTTGGGAAAGATACCATTGCTACCTGACCTTTTCCAAATCCATTTTTCATTAAATGCCAAGCTAGTTTATTTGAAGCTATGTGAAGTTCCTTCCAAGTGATATCTCTCACATTGTCTTCTTTATCTATATATATGATAGCTTTTTCATCTGGCTTGCATTTTGCTACATATTCTAACTGTTTTCCTGGAGTAACAAAATCTGACATTCCTGTATTAAATTTATTAAAATATTTACATTTCACATCATTCATATCGGTATTTTGCCTCCCTCTTTTAAAATCAATTCTCTTTTGATTTATTGTAAAAACTTATAGTTACTTTTTTCTTTTTCAATTTGCTTTTTTCTTTATCGCCCTGTCTTGATATTATCTTAACATTTTTTTGAGATACAATATGTGCTAATAACTCGCTTTCTTACAACACTATAGATGACCTTTTCAATCGTAAAATCTAATCTATACTTAGACAAAATCTGTGATTTAACTAACAAGTATTTTTGACTCTTTATTTTATTAATATTTTTTATCATTTTTAATAATTAAAACTAGTTTTTTTGATTATTATTTACTTTTATATACTTTTTTACATCGACATTCTCTATACTGTATACAATATATTTATACAAAAATACTGTTTAATCTTTATACAAAAGGGGTACAAATAAAATCACATCTTTCGTCAAAAAACATTTATTTTATAACCCACTTTTTGAGGAAACGTTTCTTTAGGGTATAATTTTAACAACTATGCCATAATAAATATTTATTAATTATAACAATGAGTGTATTTACAATTTCGATAAATGTTTTTTTCAAATTACTTGTAATAATAAAAAAAATGACCTGAGCTTTTTATCTCTGGTCATTTTTAAATAAATTTCCAACCTTTTTACATATTTATTATTTCAATATTAAAACATTATCCTTATTTTTATAAATTATGCTATAATACTAACAAAGAATATTTTTTTATTAACAATGAAAATTTTTTATAAATTTTAATACAGCTAAATAAAGGAAAGGAGATATTTTGAATGAAAGAAATACCAAAATCAAAATCAATTTGCGGTAGACCTGTCCATTCCGTTTATGTTGATAAAGATAAGTATCTTAGAATGCAAACTTATCACATAAACGATATTACTCCTCCAACTTCTGAAAATGAATCTCTCTTTGTTTTGGTCAAACAAGGATATGGTTCTATTATTATCAACGGAGTAGAGTTTAAATTAAAAGTTGGTGCATTTTTATGGCTACAATCATACCATACCTTTACTATAAAATGTGAATCTGATGAGCCACTTGAATTGAAGATATGCGTTTATGATTATCCGCTATCTTCATTTTTAACGTTTAGAGAACCAACTCCTACAACTATAGATGCAATAATGGATGCTACACCCGTTGTATATCTAGAGGGAAAGTTCTTAGAAAGAGTATATGATCTTTTTGATGACTTTGAGGAATTTGATGAATTTTATGACCCTGGAAGCTCTTTAATAAAAGTATCTATTTTAGGGGAGCTTTCAAAAATATTCATAGACCATAGTATGAGGGTATTTGCAAAAGAAGAACCTTCTCCAAAGCCACTTGGCTGGAATGCTATACTATATATAAGTGAATATTTTGGAAAAGATTTAACAGCAGAAAAAGTTGCTAAAATCTTTGATTCCAATGCCACTACATTAAATAGGGAATTAAGAAATATAAGTGGCTATAATTTCATCCAAACTTTAAATAGGGTAAGAGTAAATATAGCAGCAAGTGCTCTTTTATACGAGGATATGTCTCTTTCATATATAGCTACTCACTCAGGATTCTCTTCTGAGGTTGTTTTTTATAGAATATTTAAACAATATGTGGGGGTAACCCCTGTAGAGTATAGAAAGCAGATTATAAATCACAACGAGGATAAGGTTTACAGAGGAATGATAATGTCTACTTCTCTTATGCAGATTTTAAATCACGCATATGATAACTTCTCTTCTTCTGTTGACTTAAAGGATGCTTCTAAGAGTCTATTCTTATCTGAGAGTACTATAAGAAATATCATTTTTGATAGATTTGGGACTAATTATAAATATATAATTTTCTTTAATAGAATAAGACATTCGGAAGCTCTTCTTCTTACTACTGACCTACCGATACTAGATATTGCAATAAATGTAGGATTTAACTGTAGTAGATCATTCTCTAGGGCATTTAATAAATTCCACAATATGACTCCGAGTGAATATAGAAATAAGTATCGTGGGGTGAATAGAGATGAGTAAAAAAGGTAATGTTTTCTATCCGCCTCTTTTTTCAGGTGCGGACTATTATTCAAAAAAAGATGGATTTAGATTTCCAGTTACTACAATAGAAAAAAGTGTAAGTAAGCCAACTGTTTTAAAGAACTATAATGGTATTACATTCTTCTATTTTAGAAACAATGCAGGTAAAATTATAGTAAATTCAATAGAATACCCTGTTCAAAGAGGAACTTTAATGCTTTTAGGAGCGTATCATTATTTCCAAATAGTTCCAGATGAAGGTAGAACTATTGAAGTTGTAAAATGTAGATTAAGCTATGATGCATTTTTATATATGGCTGCTAATCCGTACTACTGTTTTTCAGAGATTACTCTAGCAAGAATTCCTCTTAGCTCTACACTAGAAGGAAGCATGCTTGAGCGTACTGAAAGTCTATTAGATCGACTTATAAGAGCAACTATTAGACATAACAAAAAAGGTGGAGAAACAGAATTTCTACTATGTATGAGATTACTTGGAATTCTTCAGCACACTCATGTAGATAAAAATCGTAAATAATCTTTTGTATATGGAGGCTTATTATGAAAATAATAAAAAAAGATTCAACTATTGAAGAGTTAGTTATTGAAGTAATGAAAAATGTTCGCTGTCAGAAATATACTAGCGAAAAACTATGTGATTTACAGAATATTATAGATACTCAGTTCTTCTATTATTGGTCTATGGACATGAAAAAAGAAGAATATGCTTGTGATTTATTTACAGATGATTTTGTTTACCGCTGCTTTTCAGAAGCTCCAACTGAACCAAAGTCTCAGGCTCTCCGTTCAAAGTTTGTAAATAGAAATATGATGACTATGCACATGAGTCACAATCCTTTAGTTTGGCTAATTAACGATACTGAAGCTAGAGGAATCTTCCTTTATGAAGATAATAATACTTATACTGATGGAGATACTGTCGAAGGTTTTTCTATGTATTGCAATGATTTTAGAAAATGCGAGGACGGTATTTGGAGAATTTCTAAAATGAGAATTGCTTATAGAAAGATGAATGGTAAGCTACATGATTTTGATATTGAAGAAGGCTGGACTCCTGATGAATGGGAAGAATGGAAAGCTAAATAATATAAAAATAAAGAGGGGATATTTCCCCTCTTTATTTTTATTCTATAATTACATCTAGCAAGTTACAAGCAAGTTAAATTCTATAATTTTATAGTTTATAAATTTATTCAAATGGCTTATTTTCAATGATTATAATCTACTTTATTTGAATCTGTATTTTTATTAGCAAGTTATGAGCAAGTTAAATTTTATGCCCAAAACGGAATATATTTCATATATCTTGGTGCTGTTTTAGGATCTATTGGTTTTATTAAATTTTCCCCTAAAGTATCTTTTATAAGACGTGATATGCTTGCTGAATAAGTACTTTTTAACCCAAATCTTTCTCTCAAAGAACTATTTGTTAAGGCTTCATTTGATACATATTTTAAACAAGCATGAAGATAACAAGCCCATATTTTATCCTCTATAGGTATATTTGAAAATTCCATTTCAGAATATATACATACTTTTGTACTTTCTTCATAAACCTCTATCTTAGGTGATGGTAACTGTTGTAATTCACACGACATTGCAATTCTATCCCATCCAGAGCCCAATTCCTCGCACATTTTTAAACGCCTCATTAGAGATGCTAATTTTTCATTTCTAGATTTTGGTGGATTATCAATTATTCTATTTACATCAACTAAAGGTTTCCCTGGATTACTTACTTCTATTCTTGTTTCAAATATTTCAACTATTGGACCAGCTCCTACCACAGAAAAATCTTGATGTATTAATGCATTTGCTATAATCTCTCTTAATGCTATAATCGGATATTTTGAATATGTCGTTCTTATTGCACCATCAAATTTTTCTTTAGATGGTATCATAATTTTTAAAATTTCTACAAGCTCATAAAATCCTGTTGCATATCCTTTTTCTCCTGTAAATTCTCTCGTTATTTCTAGTCTATTATTTCCTTCATATTGAACCATTCTTATTGCTTTTCTTTCAATATTTTTAAAATCAGACAATTTCTTAGCAAATAATATAGCACCTAAATTTGTTATTTGATACAATCCATTATCTTGTTTTTTAATAATATTATCCTCTAGTAAATAGTGAGCAATATTTTCATTAGAAGCTGGTACAGATTTTTTTAATAATTCAAAATAAGAGTTGTAATTCAAATAATCCAGCGCCTTTTGTAAGGATAAATCGTTTTTAGCTCCCATTTCTTCAAATTTTTGAGCTCTTATTTTATCCCACACTGAAGCCTGCATACTTGGATATTCATTTAATTGTTTTGTATAACTCCCTACTCTTATATAATCAATTTTCTTAAATGTAACTGTATAATGAGTTGCTTTATATATTATTAATACAACAACTTTTTTCCCATCAATTTCTACAGTATGAAATTCAAAATTAGCATTTTTAGATAACATAGTTCTAAGCCAAGATTCTATTTCTTGATTTCCTATTTTAAGACTATATTGATCATAATCTGTTCCCACAATTTCATGTGTTTTATCATCTACTCCCCAAATCATATATGCACAATCTTTTTCCTAATATGCTGGCACTAATATCTTTTCCTATCATATCTTGATTATAATTACTATGTTTAAATTCAATACAACTATTTTCACTTTCAACTTTACATAATTCTTTTACCAATACTGATAAATTTTCCATTAAAACACCTTCATTTCTATTCTATTTAATTAAAATATTCTCTTATATTTTTAGTATACATTTTAATCAGAGTACTCGTCAAATACTCTGTCTTTTCCTATAAATTTTCAAATAAAAAAGATATACCAGATAAAAATCTAATATATCTTTTAATAAATTTCTCTTTACATATTCTTATTCATCAAAGCTTTATGCTCCCTATAAATCCTAACCATATACACAATTGCAACCAACATAGTCACAAATTCGGCCATAAATATCGACCACCATATACTATTTCCACCAAAGAATATAGGGAAAATCATAAGGAAAGCTCCATTTAAAATCACCCCTCTAAGAAGTGAAACAACAGTCGCCTTCTTAGCATGAACAATAGACTGCAGATAGAACACGCAGTACACACAAACCGCCTGTGGAATATATGAAAGTGAGAACAGCCTCATAATATACGGTGTAACTTCCTTAACCTCAGGAGTCATCTGCATAAATAATCCTGTCACTCCTACTGGGAAAATTATACTTATTGCAGCAAACACAATTCCATACATAAGTGCATTTTTCATTCCCAATCTTTCTACTGCCCAACAACGATCAATTTTTCCTGCACCATAGTTTTCAGATGCAATTGGCTGAATTGCCTGTCCAATTCCTGAAAAAATACTTGTAAATAGAGATGAAACTGTACCTAAGACACCGTAAACTGCAAGAGCTGCACCCCCAAGGTAGTTCATTATCTGGTTATTGGCTATAAAAGAAACTGCGATTACAGCAAGGGCACTCACTCCAGAACTAAATCCAGTAACCATAATCTTTTTAAATCCTTTAAACCAATGATGTGGTCTCGCCAATTTTAGAGTAGTTTTTTTCATAAGTACATATCCTAAAATCATAATTGCCTGTACCGCAGAACCAAGAGCTGTTGCAATTGCTGCACCTCTCATTCCCATATTCATAGGGAATACAAAAATCCAGTCTCCTATTATATTTACAACTCCACCTGTCAAAATAGCTGTCATTACAAACTTTGGAGATCCATCAGTACGCACAAATGCTCCTAAAAATGAAGTGATAACAAAAGATGGTATAAATGCAAAAATCCATTCTCCATAAGCTCTGGCAAATGGCATAATTACATCGTCTGCACCACAAAGTCTGTAAAACTCATCCTGATACATCATTCCAGGTATCCACACAATTAATGTAATGATTGTAACTAATACAATAGAAGCTGTAAAATATGCATCTCCTTTTTCCTTATTTCCTTCTCCACGAGCATGAGCCATAAGTACAGATCCACCTATTCCGCAAAGAAGTGCAATAAATAAGGCAATTGAAAATATAGGCAATACTATCGCACAAGCTGCAGTACCATCTGGCCCTGCTCCATGGCCAATAGCTATAGTGTCTACAAGACTGTAAATTGCTATAGCTAAAGAGCTACTTATCGCAGGTATCAAAAATTTGTAGAATAGCTTTTTAATATCGTCTTTGATTAAGTTCATATTTTTCTCCCCTCTTAAATTATATTCTCCCTTTTTAAATCTATTTATTTTTTTATCTATTTATCAGTTTTATCTGCTTCCTCTTTTTCAAACTCCTCATCAAAAGCTTCTTTTAAGCTCTCTCCAAAAAACTCAAGTCCTTTTATAAATTCATCTGAGTATTTATCTAAAGTTCTTTTAAGGGCCTTTTCCTCTGCTCTATATATAAATCCCATAAATTCTTTAGCATATTCACGCCCTGATTCCGTCAAGATTATATATTTTTCTCTTCTTTTATCTGGAATTGGTGTAAGTGTCAATAGTCCTTCTTTCTCCCATTTTTTTACTATCGTATTTACAGTTGTTTTTGGAACTAGCCATTCCTGAGAAATCTCCCTTTGTGAATGTGGCTTTCCATCATCCAACGCATACATCACGCATAGTTCTGAATATGCTAGTTTTTTCTTACCTTCATTCATATAATATATTTCATCTATTTTGTACAAAGCAAGCATCAATCTTCTCGCAATTTCTCTCATAATTTCACTCTCCTTTCTAAAGTCCGTAATCGTACTTTAAATATTATAGTACGTTTCCGTACTTTAATCAATCTTATTTTTACTATTTCATATTTAAAATTATCTACTTCCAAAACCAAAAAAAGACCCCGAATTAACGAGATCTTTTTATGTATATTTCATTTATTTTATAGACAATTTTTTAGATATTCTTCGTCGTCTATTTTAGCGCTTTCAACAGCTTTCTTTATAGCTTTTTCCATAACCTTAGCTGCTAAACTACCGACAACATTTACATCACTTACAACTTCTCCAATACTACAAGCATAAATACTATCTCCATCTGCCATAGTTCCAACTGGATTGATACATCTAGCATAGGCATTTCTAGTCATTGAAGCTATTTTATTAAGCTTAGCCTTGTCAAATTTTGCATTACATACAACACAACCTATTGTAGTATTTGTCTTATCTAAATTTGGAGGCGTAGTAACCATTCTAACAAGTACTTCCTCTGAATCTAAAAATACCTTTCTTTCAGGATCCATAAGTCCTGCAATCTTTTGTGCATTTGATGAGTCAAATATATCTCCAACTGCATTCACCGCCACTATTGCTACTATTTTTAATTCTCCAACCTGAATTGCATGTATTCCAAGTCCTGCTTTTGTAGCTTGTTTTAGTCCTAGTACTTTTCCAACAGTAGCTCCAGTTCCTGCACCAATATTTCCCATAGAATCATCACATTCTTCTAATGCTTTCATGCAAGCTTCGTATCCCATAGCTGAGTCAGGTCTAATATCTGCACGACCATATGCTAAATCATATATACAAGATTGACAAACAAGTGGAACTTTTGCAAATCCTGTTTCATATCCTATTCCATGTTCTTCAAGGCAGCGCATTACACCATCTGATGCAGCAAGCCCAAATGCACTTCCTCCTGATAGTACTACAGCATTTAGTGGATTGTCTGCAGTCATACTACTTGTTAAAGGAGTTTCTCTAGATGCAGGTCCTCCTCCGCTTATATCACAACCAGCCTGTGCTCCATTTTTAAAGTATATTACACTTACACCAGTTTTTGCTTCATCATTTTGAGCATGTCCGATTGACACATCGTCAATTTCTTTGATTGAAATTTCCTTTATTAGACTTTCCATCCTTACAACTCCTCTTTATTAGTTTTACATTTATCGTATTTTAATTTATATAATTTATTATTCTTCATCTAAAAATTTTAGGAATTCTTCTGCTTGTTTTTTTAATTCTTCTTTCTTATCATCAGAAAGAGTTAGTTCATTATTTGCCCAAGCCTCTGGATTTATTGTAACTCCTACCTGATTTTCCATTACCTTCATTCCCATGATTTCTAATAAATCTTTTAACTTTCCTCTACTTCCAGCTGCTGCACTCTTTCCTGCAACCCCACTTATAGCAACCTTTTTGCCTGTAACTGATGAACCATTTGCATAGTCATTTGGTTTATGTGGTCTTGAAAGCCAGTCTAGCAGATTTTTTAAAACTCCAGGATAACTAGAATTGTACTCTGGTGTAAATATCCATAATCCATCTGCACCTTCAACTTCTGAACGTACACGAAGAATTTCCTCTGGTGTTGGGAATTCTATATCCTGATTCATAAACGGAATATCTCCGTATGAAAGGAATGATACCTCTGCTTTTCCTTTGAGTTCTTCTGCTATAATATTAGCCCGCTGTCTATTAAAAGACTCTTTTCTCATAGATCCTACAACAAATAATATTTTTTTCATGATAAAACCTCCATTTCCTTGCAAATAAAATTTTTTGTATTATACACTAGGAATTAATGTAGCTTTTCCATTACTTTAATTATAATACAAAGGAAATAAAAAACAATCTTTTACGTTTATCTCTTATTTTTTTATCATTTGAAACTTTTTTATATTGCTAATGAAACTTATCTATGATAATCTAAAAATGAGGTGAAATTATGAATAAAAGACAATCGCAAATATTAGATTTGCTTACACAGAATAAAAAACTAAAAGTAACTGAGCTTTCTGATGTTTTAAATGTTTCTCAGGTAACTATTCGTAAAGATTTATCTGCTCTTGAAGACAGTGGAATAATAGTTAGAGAGCATGGATATGCAAAATTAAACGAAAGCGATGATATTAATAATAGATTGGCATACCATTACGATATTAAACAAAAAATAGCAGAAAAAGCTGTAGAAAGTATAGAAGACGGAGAAACAGTTATGATTGAGTCTGGATCTTGCTGTGCTCTAGTTGCGTTAGAGATTGCTAAAACAAAAAAAGACGTAACTCTTATAACAAATTCTGCTTTTATCGCCGATTATATTAGAAAAACAGGAAATGTTAGAATTATACTATTAGGTGGCGAGTATCAAGAAGAATCTCAGGTTATGGTTGGCCCTATCACTAGAAAATGTGCTGAGGGATTTTTTGTAGATAAGCTATTTGTAGGAACTGACGGTTTTACAAGGGAAACAGGATTTACAGGAAATGATTACATGAGAAGTGAGGCTGTAAAAGATATGGCTAAACAGGCTAGCAATGTAATAGTTGTTACTGATTCTGTAAAATTCCAGCAAAAAGGTGTTGTAAGCCTACTTGATACTAAAAAAGTATCTTATGTATATACAGACTCAAACATTCCAGAAGACGCTGAAGAATATTTAGTTGAAAATAATATAAAAGTAATAAAAACAGAAAATTAAAAGGACAAGAGTGTACCCGCTCTTGTCCTAATTTTATTTACTACTACTTTTTAGAAAAAGCAATTTAGTCCTTTGTCTAAGAATATTTTCTGATATTCTTCTAGGTCTTCTGGATAAAGGGCTTTTTTGTTTTTGTATTTGTAGTTTCTGTTTAGCAGTTCGTATTTTTTTTCGCCAAACTGGTGGAATGGAAGTAGCTGCACTTTTTTAGCTCCGACTTCTACTAATAATTTTGCTAATCCTTCTGCATCCTCTAATGAGTCATTAAAATCTGGGATAACTGGAATTCTAGGAAGTACTTCTATTCCATTATCTATCGCCCATTTTAAATTTTCCACTATTAAATCATTGTACACCTTTGTTCCTTTATAGTGCTTTTCTCTATCGTAGTGCTTAACATCAAATAAAAGTAAGTCTAACTCTCTAGCCAATTCTTCAAAAGTTTCCTTCTTTACATATCCTGTAGTTTCAATCGCAACATGTACTGAATTTTTCTTTAATTCCGCTATAAGTTTCTTTAAAAACTCAGGCTGGCTCATACCTTCTCCGCCAGAGATTGTAACTCCTCCGCCAGATTCTTCATAGAAATCTATATCCTGCATACATATATCTACAATTTCCTCTATTGTCTGGTAATCTCCTTCATAAGATAATGCTCTATTAGGGCATGAATTTACACAAGTTAAACATCCCACGCACTTATCTTCATTTATAATTATCTTGTTATCTTCATGAGTTATTGCTCCATTTGGACATGCTGCCACACAAGATAAGCAATGAGAACATTTACTCTGATCGTGTAAAATCTGAACATTTTTTATCTGAGATTCGGGGTTTGAACACCACTCGCATCTAAGTGGACATCCTTTAAAGAATACTGTAGTTCTTATCCCTGGCCCATCGTGTATACTAAACTTCTGAATATTAAACGTAATTCCCTTTTCCAAAAAATCATCTCCTTATATATTAATCTCTATTATTTCCAAAATTTATCTTTTATTACATTTAAAATAATATCATTTACTCTAATAAAAGTAAATATTAAAGTTTCATTTGAAACTTTTTAAACTTTTATTTGAAGTTTTTATTTATCTTTTTTGCAAGACGTGGTATACTTTGATTGTAGAATGAAATACTAAATAGTTACGGATGAAACTAAAAGGAGGATATTTTATGAAAAATGTTGAACATTTCGGTGATTTAACACCTAGAATGAATGAATTTAGAGAAAATGTATTAAACAAAAAGCCTTATATATGTGCAGAACGTGCATTATTAGCTACAGAATCATATAAAGAAAATCGTAATCAGCCCGTAGTAATAAAACGTGCTATGATGTTAAAAAATATATTAGAAAAAATGTCTATATACATAGAAGACGAAACTTTAATAGTAGGGAACCAGGCTTCTGCTAACAGAAACGCTCCTATATTCCCAGAATATACACTAGAGTTCGTACTTAACGAGCTTGATTTATTCGAAAAACGTGATGGAGATGTTTTCTATATAACTGAAGAAACAAAAGAAGATTTAAGAAGTATCGCATCTTTCTGGGAAAACAACAACCTAAGAAGCAAAGGTGGAGCAATGCTTCCAGAAGAAGTTAGTGTATATATGGAAACTGGATTCTTCGGAATGGAAGGTAAATTAAACTCTGGTGATGCTCACCTAGCAGTTGACTACGAAACAGTTTTAAAACAGGGATTAGTAGGATACGAAAAAAGAGTTTTAAAATTAAAAAGTGAATTAGATTTATGTGTTGCAGAAAATATAGATAAATACCACTTCTATAGAGCAGTTTTAATAGTAATAGATGCTGTTAAAACTTATGCTGAACGTTTTAGCAAATTAGCTGCAGAAATGGCAGAAAAAGCTGAAGGTCAGAGAAAAGAAGAACTTCTTGAAATATCTCGTATATGTACAAAAGTTCCTTATGAACCAGCAGAAACATTTAGAGAAGCAATACAGTCTACTTGGTTCATACAGTTAATATTACAGATAGAATCTAACGGACACTCTTTATCTTACGGAAGATTTGATCAGTATTTATATCCATACTACAAACATGATAAAGATTTAGGATTAATAACTGATGATGAAGTTGTTGAAATATTAGACAACTTATGGATAAAAACTTTAACTATAAATAAGGTTCGTAGTCAATCTCACACATTTAGTAGTGCAGGAAGTCCAATGTACCAGAACGTTACTATAGGTGGACAGACTGTAGATAAAAAAGATGCAACTAATGAATTATCATTCTTAG
>SAMEA3387479__coassemble_736_pt1 | contig 18159 bp, 16 predicted proteins | sample SAMEA3387479__metabat2_high_PE_005 | metagenome-assembled genome bin SAMEA3387479 (sample SAMEA3387479) | Felis catus | biome: Faeces | place: United Kingdom | collected 2012
AAGGTACTGTCACAAGAACACCTTTTAAAGGTGTTCTGTGGCAGTATTTTTTATGTTTTAATTATATCTCTAAATAAATAAAATTTGAATAGATAAAATATATTTAGAACTTTCTTAAGAAATATTAAAAAATATACATCAAAGAGGAGATTTTTTTGTCATATATTATATAATATATTTATCAGAATACAACAAAAGGTGGGGATAAATATGAAAGAAGCAGAAGAAATTTTTAAATATATAGTAGAAGAAATACATTCTATAATAATGGCGACAGTAGACGAAAAAAATAGACCCATTACATGTGCAATAGATATAATGGATTACGATGAAAGTGGATTATACTTCCTAACATCTAGGGGGAAAGGATTTTATAAAAGACTTAAGGAAAATAACAATGTAGCTCTAAGTGCTATGAAGGGGAACTCTACATTAGGAAGAGTTTCAATAAATATAAGGGGAAATGTAAAAGAATTAGGGCCAGAAAAAATCGGATACCTATTTTCTAAAAATGAGTATATGAAAAAAATATACCCAACAGAAAAATCAAAAATGAACCTTACAGTTTTTAAAATAGAAAAAGGCGTAGGTGAGTGCTTTGATTTAAGAACAAGACCAATAAAAAGACACGAGTTTTCTTTTGGTGGGGAAGCTAAGGAGAAAAAAGGATATTTTGTAACAGATAAGTGCATAAACTGTGGAAGATGTATAGAAGTTTGTCCTCAAAATTGCATAGTTGAAGATCAGAAGAACTGGAATCAGGTTAAAATTAATCACTTAAACTGCTTAAGCTGTGGAAACTGTGTAGAAGTGTGTCCAGTTGAAGCAATATTAAAGCGGATTTAGAAAGATTATAAATGATAAAAAATAGCTACAAAATAATGTTTTGGAGTGGATTATGAAAAATAAAAAAATAATAGTAGTATTTGCGGTTGTTATTTCTCTAATAGCAAGTTTTTCGCTTGGATATAATATTAAAACTAAAAACAATGATATAAATAACACTGAGTTAAAAAGTGAAACAGTTGAAATAACGACATCTAAAGAAAAATACAGAGGTAAAAAGCCAAAGTATATATTCTTATTCATAGGTGATGGAATGAGCTATTCTCAGCTGCAACTAGCAGATTATTACCTAAAAGAGACGGGAAATAATGGACTAGATATATTAAAACTGAGCACAAATGGAACAATGCAAAATCCAGACAAGACATCTCTAATTCCAGACTCAGCATCGACATCAACTGCTATGGCTACTGGAGAAAAAACTAAAAGTGGAAATATAAATGTAAGCGAAGACGAAAAAGAAAAATACGAAATAATTACACAGAAATTAAAAAAAGATGGATATAAGATTGGAATTGCTACAACTGTGAATATAAATCACGCTACACCGGCTGGATTTTCTGCACATCGGGAATCTAGGAAAGGATACTATGAAATAGGCAAGGAGATGTTAAATACAGGATTTGACTATTTTGCAGGTGGAGATTTTAAGGATAAAAACGGCGAAAATGGAGATAAGAAAAGTCTTGAAAAAATAGCCGAGGAAAAAGGATATACTGTGGCCGATAGTGAGGAAGAGTTTGAAAAGTTGGGAAATAATTCTAAAAAAGAAAATTCTTCAAATGATGAAAAGTACTTGGTAATAGCTGATGATAGAGAAAAAACAGATGCCATGAAGTACAGTATAGACAAAAGATATGAACAGGAAAATGGAGAAGAGGAGTTATATTCTCTTTCAGATTATGTGAAAAAAGGAATAGATCTTTTATCTGATAAAGATAAAAAAGATAAAGGATTCTTTATGATGGTTGAAGGTGGAAAAATAGACTGGGCTTGTCATAAAAATGATGCAGCATCAGCACTTCATGAAACTATTGACTTAGACAATGCAGTTGATGAAGCGCTTAAATTCTATAATAATCACAAAGATGAAACTTTAATAATTGTAACTGGTGACCATGAAACAGGTGGATTAGCAATAGGAAACTCTAGCTCAGAATACGACACACACCTTGAAAATCTAGGATTACAGAAGATTTCGTGTGATAGATTCAATGAGGAGTATGTTTCTAAATATAAAAAGGAAAAAACTGATTTTAAAGAAGTACTAAAAGATATAGAGTATGTATTTGGACTTAAGAAACCTTTAGTATTTAAGGAAGAAAAAGCAAAGGAAGACTCAGATGACGATCATAAACATTCAGACGAAAATAGCTTGGAACTGAGTAAATCTGAATATAAAAGGTTAAAAAAAACATACGAACTAACTATTGAAAAAAGCTCAAAAGATAGAACAAAGGAAGAAAGTATATTGTACGGAAGCCATGAACCTATAACTGTGGAAGTTGCGAGAATACTTGCTCAAAAGAGTGGAGTAGGATTTACTTCGTTTTCACATACTGCAGCTCCAATGGCTGTATTTGCTGAAGGAGTGGGAGCGAGTGAATTTGGTGGGATGTATGATAACACTGAGTTGTATGAAAAGTTAATAGAGGTTATATACTAAAAATAATGGACTATTGTATTAGAAAAATTAATACAATAGTCCATTTAAATTTATAAAAATTTTATTTCTAAAGTTTTACCCATACCTTCAGCAAGTCTTTTTAATGTTTTTAAAGAAGGATTTCCACTTCCATTTTCATATCTGCTTATATCAGCTTGATTAATTCCAGTTATTTCTGCTAGTTGCTTTTGGGTTATTCCAGTTTCTTTTCTAGATTCTAAGATAGCTCTTACAATCTGATATTCGGGTTCAAGAGAATCCCATTCCTTTTTGAATTCCGGATTTTTTAATTCTTTATTTAATGTTTCTCTAAAATTTTTAGACATTATTAATTCACCTCACGATTAAAAGATGATTTTCCTCCTATGATATGTTATATATACCATATATGAAATTATATGTTATATATAACATATTGTCAAATTAGTTTATTTTTATCTTCTAAATATAATTATTGACAATAAATTTATTTTTATTAAAAAATTAATATATTATATGAGAAATTTTAGTGTGCTATAATTTTAGTAAATAAAGTTAAGAGGTGAAAAAAATGGATATGTTAGAAATAATGAAAACACAACAAAAGTATTGTTCAGATCATAGAGATATGCCAAATGAATTACAGATAAAGGCAAAGAATCTTTGTTGGGAATACAATCAGAGTAGACCTGATGAGTCAGAAAAGAGAGCCGAAATTCTTCAAAATCTTTTTGGAACTTGTCATCCACTTACATTTGTCGAGCCATCTTTTAGATGTGACTACGGGTTTAATATACACACTCATGGACTTACAATAATCAACTACAATTGCGTTATTTTGGATACATCTCCTGTAAATATTGGAAAGAATGCGTTTATTGCACCTGGGGTTTGTTTAGCTTGTGCAGGTCATGCAATAGATGCTGAACAAAGAGCAAATGGTATTGGTACATCTGCACCGATAACGATTGGGGATGATGTTTGGATTGGAGCAAATTCTACTGTTTGTGGAGGTGTTACTATAGGTAATGGGACTATTATAGGTGCTGGCAGCGTGGTAACGAAGGATATTCCAAGTGGAGTGATTGCTGTTGGAAATCCTTGCAGGGTGCTTAGAGAGATTACAGAAGAAGATAAGATGGAGCCATTAAAATTTTAAAAATAATTATTTAGAGCAGCAGAAAATCTGTTGCTTTTTTATTGTAAAAAATCTTTTTTATTTAAAGTAATGAATAAAAAAGAAAAAATATGGTAAAAATGATAAACTATTTATGAAAACGATTGAAATAAAGATTGAATTGAGATATGATATCATTATATTTTTGATAGAACGAATAAAAAGGGAGAGTAGATAATGGATAGATATTTATGGAATTTCGATACAATTTCAGCAATACAAGAGGTAGATTTTCATAAGACATTAAGTGACTTTTATACAAGAGGTATAGATGGTGTAGTAAGGGAAAATATACAGAATTCTATGGATGCTAAATTACCAGATAAAGAAAAAGTAATTGTATCTATAAAATGCGGAGAAATAGAAGCAAAAAATGTACCTGGAATAGATGAAATAAAAGAAAGAATACATAGCTTAGAAGAAGGAAATATGTATGCTAGAGAAACTATAGAGCATATGAAGGACTGTATTAAAAAAGATATTGTAAAATATATATCTTTTGAAGATAGTAATACAAAAGGTTTATCAGGAGCCCAATATGGAAGAAGTGGTGAAAATGAAGGAACTTGGCAAGCCTATGCATATAAAAAAGGTGCGCACCATACAGAAGATGATCATGAATTAGAGGGTTCAAGAGGTGGTTCTCATGGTGTTGGAAAAATAGCATCAAACTCAGCATCAGATATACACACTATGTTCTTTGCTAACTGTGATGAATTTGGAAACCAGCACATAGGAGGAACTATTCAATTAATAGAACATAAATATAAGGATAAGTTTTATAGGGCAACAGGAGATTTTACAGATATAAAAATTGATGAAAAAGGAAATGAAATATACTATCCTTTTGAAAATAATTTTAATGAGATATTTAGAAAAGATACTAGAGGATTAAAAATAATAATACCTTTTTTAAGAGAAGAATTTTATGATTTAAAAAGTATAGTAAGGAGTGTATGTGATAACTTCTTCATAGCTATATTAGAAGGTTCTCTAGTTGTAAGTGTAAACGATATGGAGATAAATAGAAATAGTATAATAGATATTGTTAAAAATACAGATTACTATGAAGAACAAGAGCCATCAGAAATAAAAACTAATTTTACACAATTATATGTTGATACAAAACTAAACTATGAACCATTAGATATTTTTATAGAAGATAAAAGAAAAAATAAATACGAATTTAAGCTATATATGCAGTATAACAAGGATTTAAAACGGGGAAGAACGGCTATTGTTAGAACAATAGGAATGAAGATAGAGGATAAAAAGATAAAAGGTCATGTAAGAGATCCATATAATGCGGTTTTAATACCCAAAGGACATAAGGAAGATGTATTTTTAAAATCCTTAGAAAATGAGTCACATACTGCGTTATCATTTGAACATATAAAAAATGATACGGAAAAGAAAAATGCTAATTATTTTATAAATAAAATATCAACTGTTATAGGTGAGGTTATAGCTGAATATATAAGAGAAAGCAATCCTTCAGATGGAAAAATAGATACATCAGACATACTTTATTCTGTAGTAAATGATTTTAAGAAGGACTTAATGAAAGAGGTTAAGTCTACAGTAAAAACAACAAAAGGTAAGGATGAAAATAAAAAAGAAACAACAGTAATTAAAACAGGTGGTAAAAAGCCAGGAAAATCAAAAACACCAAGAAAAACATTAAAGGAGCGTATAAAAGAAGTAATAAGAAGATCAGACCCTAAGGATGGAAATAAAGTAAAAAGAAAAAGAGTAAGACATTCTATGGATCCAGAATTTGTAAAGAGATTAGTTCTTTCAGATAAAGAAATGATAATGATAGATTTTTCAAATAGCAATAATTATATATCAGATGGTGATTGTGATATATCTTTATCTGTAATAGATGGCGAAGGAAAAGAATATGAGGGTGAATTTAATATAGTTAAAAACTATAAAGAAATAATTGATAAAAATACAGGAAATCAATGTAATGTAGATAATAATATGATAAAAGATGTTTCTATAGTAGATGGGAAAATAAAATTAGAACTAAAAACAACAGATAATTTTAATGAGGCATTAAAATTTATATACTTTGTGGAGGTGTAAAAGATGATATATACAAAAAGAGCTAATTTCCCATTTCCACTATTAACAAATACAAGTGATGACTATAAAAAGCCAAAGTTTGATTTAGATATAGAATTAGAAGAAAATACAAATGAGTTTATATTAAGTATAAATGCAGATTTAAGTTCTACTTTTATAAAAAAATTAATAAGAGAAAAAAGAGCACAGATGGTTTTAATAATAAAATCAAAGGATTGTAAATACTATTACTTAGAAGGAATAAAAAGCACATTAAGAATACCGAAGAACAAGCTATCTCTAGGTAAAAAAACAGTTATACAAGCGATGATAAGAACATCAGAAGATATTAGTTTTGCAGAAAATGAAGATTTAAATGAATTTTTTGATGACTATAAGAGCGAAATAGTAATTCATAAAGGTAATTCTATAGGGTTTTCAAATACAATAAATTATTTAGGTCAGCAGAAAAAGCCATACGAGTTATTTGAGAAAAAAGTAGATAAAACAATAGATTCTGATATAAAAATAGAGTTAGATCATGAAACTATAAGAATAGTTTATAAAAGTGAAGAGATGCAGTTTAATGATTTAGCTCAAGGTAGTAATCTCACAAATCCATACATATATATGGGACTACAAAAGGCATTATTTGCATTTTTAATAAAGTACACGCAGCGACCAGAAGATGGACTAGAATTATGCGATATCGGTGAAATTTCAAGTCCATTAGATGAGAAACTACTTCTATTAATGAATTCAAAAAGAATAGATTTACTTACTTTAGAGAATATTGATGAGGTAATACACCTTATATCTGACAATATTATTAAGAAATACGTCGATACAGTTAGGGGGTTAAGCAATGGAAATTAAATTATTGAAATCTGGATATAAAAACGAAAAATTTTATCAAGATTTTTTAGATGATAAAGTTAATACTGATGAATATATATCTGATGAATCTGTAAATATAAATTCAATTCCAGATATACCAGTGTATTTGGGGAATTTTAAAAAATCCTCTGACGACGAACTTAAAATAGAAGAATTTTCAACAATGATAGATATTCTTATAAATGATTTTTTAGATTTAAATGAAGATATTTATATGGATGAACTATTTTGGCACTCATATTTGTGTTTATATAAAAGAGATTATCTTTTAAATAAATACCCTGAGATAAAAGAGGGATTTAATAAGTTTAAATTAGTGGTAATGAAGGATTTTGATTGGGAAAACTATCTATATAAAGCAGTTTTAGCAGCTAAGTATATCGTTGAAGCTGGTGAGGAAGCAAATAAAGATAAATATGCTATATTGATTATGGAAAATTTAGATATATATAATTACATAATAAAATACAATGTAAGCAAGAATGGAAATTTTGTAAAAAATATTTTAGATATAATAGATGAAACTGGACTTAGTAAATTATTAAAATCAAAGATAAAGGATTCAAGCAGAACAGATTTAGGTAAGGATGAAAGATATGGAAGAAGGGTAATGTTTGAATTTAATAAAAGTTATCCGGTAGTATTATCTCCTATGCTGGATAAAGAAGAACTAAAAAAATATGTGTTTAAGTTTTTATCGTATTACTACGATGGAGATCTTGAAGAATTTAAAAATAGATAAAAATATAAAAGATAGCATTAGGCGAAATGGGTATATAGAATTTTTTCGGGTATATAAAATTTTTTCTGTAAATAAGCCCTCTATGGCTTAAACTACCGTTAGGTAGTATAATAGACTTAAAATAATTTATGAATAAATGGCTAACGCCCTTTAAAACATAATATTATTTATTTTGTTGCATGTCAAGAAAACCAGCTAAAAAGCGGTTTTCTTGACTTTTTTAATTATTACAATCTATCTTCATACATTATTGAAAGTTCTCCGTAAATATACCCACAGTTTCTAATAGGCATACTCCATTTTTTGCTTATTTTTTCAACTGATAGGTATAGTGATTTTTCTAAGGAAATCTTGTTTGAAAAAACAGTTCTTTTTTTATTTATTTTTCTAAGCTGCGAATTTACACTTTCAATGGCATTTGTAGTATAAATTACCTTTCTAGTTTCTGGCGAAAATTTAAATATAGGTATAATTGAATCCCAGTTACTAAACCAAGATTTCATAGAATTTGGATATTTTTCATTCCATTTTTCTGAAGTACGTTCTAAATTATCTAGAGCCTGTTCTTCATTAATGGCATGATATATTGTTTTTAAATCATTAGCAAATTCCTTTCTATCTTTGTATGATACATATTTTAATGTATTTCTAACTTGATGAACAATACATCTTTGATATTCAGTATTTGGAAAAGCGGAGCTTATCGCTTCTTTTATTCCTGATAGTCCATCAGCACAAACGATTAAAATATCTCTTACACCTCTATTTTTTAATTCATTTAGCACAGAAAACCAATACTTAGAGCTTTCAGTATCTCCAATATACAATCCTAGAATTTCTTTGTATCCTTCGGAACTTATACCAAGAATTACATAGACAGCTTTTTTCTTAACAGAACCATTTTCTTTAACAGAGAAATGGATAGCATCTATATATACAACAGGATACACACTTTCAAGAGGTCTATATTTCCATTCTTCGATTTTAGGTATTATTTTATCAGTTACATCTGAAATCATTCCTTCAGATAGTTCAAATCCATAAATATCCTCTATTTGAGAAGTTATATCTCTATTACTCATGCCTAAAGCATACATATTTATTATCTTTTGCTCTATTTCAGAAATATCCTTTTGTCTTTTTTTGACAATTTGAGGTTCGAAAGAAGAATCTCTATCTTGAGGAACATCAATTTCATATTCTCCCATTCCAGATCTTACTCTTTTTGTTTTATATCCATTTCTTGAGTTGGTATTTTCACCACGTTCATATTTTTCATATCCAAGATGCTCATTCATTTCAGATTCAAGCATTTCTTGAATAGTATCCCCCAAAAGATCTTTAAGTGCATCCTGAATGTCTTGAGCTGTTTTAATTTCATATGTTTTAATTAGCTCCGCTATTATATTTTTCTTTTCTGGATTCAATGGTTCTCTTTTCTTTCTGCCCATAAAAAATCGCCTCCTATGATTAATTTGATATTACCATAGAAGGCGATTAAATTTACAGACTTTTTTTCATATACTCGCTTCATTTTGATAAGTAACTGATACTTATTCCAACAGACTCGGCTAATTGAGCCTGTGTTAAATTTGCTTTTTTACGAAATATACGAAGATTATTTCCTATTGTTTTGAATAATTCCTTATCATTTTTGAAATACATAATAAAACTCCTTTCACTATATTATTGTCTACAAATATTATATATAATAAAATTCACTTATAGAGAAATGTAAGCAAAGTAATATTAAGAGAAAATATTATATCTCTATTTTTACCTAAAACACAAATGGTATATATTTTTTCAAAATTTATGGAAAAAAAGTATACTGATAGATTTTTTTTCAAAACTTGCTGAAAGATATTTGACTGTTTTATCATTTATAATGGTGATATCATAAAAGCATAGTAAGAGGAGGGAAATAAAATGAAAAAAAGAACCCAAGAAATACTATTAGAAATAATAAAAAATGATGATACAACAATATCAAATTTAGCTGAAAAATTTAATGTATCTCAGAGAACTATAAGAAATGACTTAAATTCAATAAATGATTTTTTAATTATCAACGAACTTTCTCCTATATCTCTAATAAATAATGGGAGAATAGAAAAGAAAGATGATATAAAAGTTGCATATGAGTTAATTTCTGATAAGGATTTATATACATATAAATTATCTAAAGAAGAAAGAAAAATAATGATAGCAATATTATTAATAGAATCGTCAGAATATATAACTCTTTCAAAAATAGCAGACACTCTATATGTTAGTAGGGCAACAATAATTAATGATTTAAATAATGTAAAAGAGTATTTAAAGTCAGGAAATTTGACAGTACTATCACATGCTAACAAGGGATTAAGAGTAGAGGGGTTTGAAAGTGATAAAAGAAATTTCTTATTAAAAGCAATATTAAGTGATAAAGACTATAAAAATTTAATTTATAGTGTCAATAAAGAAAACGTTTTGATGGGCTCGGAAATGGATAAGATACATAAAATTATAAATGAGCAAGAACACTATCATGAAACTTATCTAACAGATTCATCATACAACAAATTAAAAAACTATATAATGATTTCTATTTCTAGACTTAGAAGAGGTGAAATGATAGAGCATCAGGATATTATTTGTGAAGAAACACATTCAATGGCAAAAGATATACTAAAATACATAAGTCAATATTGTAATGTTATGACCACTGCAGATGAAGAAGCATACTTAAGTAAATTTTTAAATGGATTAAAGTATTTAAAAAAAGAAAAAGAGAATTCTAATGAAAGTATGGTGAAAATACAGTTTATAACAAGACAATTTGTAGAAGGTGTTTCGCATGATTTAAAAATTAATTTAAATGATGACTACGATTTTTATCTAAATTTGTCTAATCATCTAGAATCTATATTTAGGTCAAAAAACTATAATTTCCCACAGAATGAATTTATAGATGAGGTTGTATCTAAGAATCCAGATATAGTAGCTGCTACAAATAAAAATATAGATGTAATAGAAAAATATGCTCAAAGAAAGATTAGTGATATAGAAATAGCATATATAACAATACATATATGCGCAGCAATAGAAAGAAAGAAAAAGCAAGAAATAGCATTTCATGTGATTTTAGTATGCAATGGTGGGGTTGGGACATCACAGCTACTACAAGCAAAACTAAAAACACACTATAATTTTCAAATAGTAGATATAGTATCTGCTCATGATGAGAATAATATTATAAGTAAAAATGCTGACTTAATAATATCTACAGTTCCTTAAAAAAATGCTGATATAGACCATATAATAGTATCACCGTTGTTTACAGATGAAGATTACATTAGAGTTGGAAGTAAAATTGATGAAATAAGAAGTAATAGAAATATTCCAGCTAGACTAGAAAAAAAAGAAATAACTTCAAAAGGTTTAATAAATAGACTCAAAACAGTATTTATGGAATATGATGAAGAGATTCCAATAGGACTAAAAGATAGGATTGTGGAAGAAATTTTAGACTATTTTGATGATGAAGAACATGAAAAAGTGGATTATACAAGTCCTTATCTGCATCATTTTTTAAACAGTAATCATATTGAACTAGATATAGAATGCAAAGATTGGAGAGATGCAATAAAAAAATCTGCTCAAAAGTTACTAGATGAGGGATATATAGAAAATAGATATATAGATGCAATGATAGAAAATATTGAGGAAAATGGACCTTATGTAGTTATATCACCAGGATTTGCTTTACCTCATTATGGTGTTGGATATGGTTCTAAAAATGTTGGTATGAATCTTATTAGATTGAAAAAGCCAATTATGTTTGGAGATGATGAGGATGATAAGCAAGAAGTTAAGTTTGTATGTTGTTTAAGTGTAATAGATCATGAAACCCATTTAAAAGCATTTTTAAATTTAGTGAATATGCTGGGACAAGATAGATTTAAACGAGCAATAGAAGATGCAAAAACAAGTCATGAAATGGCTGAAATAATAAGAAGATATGAATATAGTATTTAAGGGGGACAATATATGATTTGGGAAGATTTAAACTTAGAATTAGTATTTCCAAAACTAGAAGTAAGAAACAGCTCAGAAATAATGGAAAAAATGGGATCTGCATTTATAAAGGAAGGTTTATGTAAAGAAAGTTATATAAATGCTCTTATAAAAAGAGAAGCTGAATTTCCTACTGGAATAGATGTAGATGGATTTGGAATAGCTATACCTCATACTGATGTATCACACGTAAATGTAGCTGGAATAGGAGTTGCAACTTTGAAAGAATCAGTAAAATTTATACAAATGGGTACAGATGATGAAGAAGTAAATGTAAAGGTAGTAGTAATGTTAGCAATTGATAATCCAAATGAACACTTATCAATGCTTCAAAATATATTAAATATACTTCAGGACCAAAATGTTTTAAAAGCTTTGGCTGAAGCGAAAGAAAAAGAAGAAATAATAGAAATAATAAAGAAAAAGGAGAATGAATAAAATGAAAAAGAAAGTAATAGTAGCATGTGGCGGAGCAGTTGCAACTTCAACAATAGCAGCGAATAAGGTTGTTGAGCTAGGAAAGAAAAATGGAATAGAAATAGAAATAGCACAGGTTAGAATATCTGAAATAGAATCTAACTTAGATGGAGCAAGTTTAATAGTGACAACATCAAAAGTAAAAAGAGATTTTGGTATACCTCTAATAACAGGAATGCCTTTTATATCTGGTGTTGGAGTTGAAAAAACTGAAAAAGCGATACTAGATGTATTAAAAGGTGAATAATTAAAATAAAAATTGGTTAATCTAAAAAATTATTAATAGGGAGGAAAAAGATGGGATTTTTAGGTGATGTAATAAATTATATCATAGGACTGGGAGCATCAGTAATGCTTCCACTAGTTATAGCGATATTAAGTATTTGTGTTGGAGTTAAAGTAGGAAAATCAGTAAGATCTGGTTTAATGATAGGTGTAGGATTTGTAGGGTTAGGTCTTATAGTTGATATGATGAATGCACAACTTGGACCAGCAGCTCAGGCTATGTCTGAAAACTTTGGTCTTTCTATGAGTGTTGTAGATATTGGATGGCCAGGAGCTTCTCCAATGACATGGGCATCAAGCATAGCGACAGTGGCGATACCAGTAGCAATAGCTGTTAATATAATAATGATAGCCTTAAAATGGACTAAAACAGTAAATATAGATATATGGAATATATGGCATATGACTTTTACTGGTGCAATAGCTTATGTTGCAACAGGAAATTTCTGGATAGGAATATTAGGTATAGTAGTTCATGCGGCAATAGCTTATAAACTAGGGGACTTATGGGCACCTCTAATGACAGATTATTTTGAACTAGATGGTTTAACTGTACCACATGGTACATCTGCTTATCTAGCTCCAGTAGCTTGTGCAATAGATGCAATAATAGAAAAAATACCAGGATTAAACAAAATAGATATTACAGCAGATTCACTACAGGAAAAAGTTGGAGTATTAGGAGAACCTATAGTTATAGGTGGATTACTTGGAGCTGCAGTTGGATTCCTAGCAGGATATGATTTTTCAGCATCGTTACAGTTAGGTGTTAAAATGTCAGCTGTTATGGTATTAATGCCTAAAGTTGTTAAATGTATAATGGAAGGTTTAATGCCTTTGTCAGAAAGAGTTAAAGAAATATTATCTAAAAAATACGATAACTCAGAGTTCTACATAGGATTAGATCCAGCAATATTATTAGGAGATCCTCAGGTTGTTACAGCAGGATTAATATTTATACCACTTACAATATTAATAGCACTTATAGTTCCAGGAAATGTAATATTACCATTTGGTGATTTAGCTACAATAGGATTCTTTATAGCAATAGCAGTTGCAGTACATAAAGGAAACTTATTTAGAACTATAATTTCTGGATCAGCTATAATGTACTTTACTATATGGATAGCCAATCAGACTATACCTTGGGTAACTAAACTTGCCCAGGTTACAAACTCTACAAATGGTGCTACTCAGATAGCAGCACTAGATCAGGGTGGTTCACCAATAACATATATATTTACAGAATTATTCACAAGAGATAATATACCAGGATTAATAATTGTTACTGTAATATATGTAATATGTTTTGTATTTGCTGTTAAGACATCAAAAGAACGTGCAAATGCACTTAAAGAAGAAAATTAATTGAAATTTATTTAATTGAGAAATATCTGTACACTTAGTAGCGATGAAATATAAAAATCGCTACTAAGTAGTAAGGTATATTTTTTTATACTTTTTATATAGTTTTAAAGAAAATAAAAAATAAGAAAAACTAAACTTAGGAGGAAATACAAATGGCATTAGTAACTACAAAAGAAATGTTATTAAAGGCTCAAGAAGGTAAATATGCAGTTGGAGCTTTTAATGTTGAAAATATGGAAATGGTTATGGCGGTTATAGAAGCAGCTCAGGAATTAAATTCACCTGTAATAATGCAGACAACTCCATCAACAGTAAAATATGCAGGACTAGATTATTATCTAGCAAATGTAAGTGCAGCAGCTAAAGAAGCTAGTGTGCCAGTTGCAATACATTTAGACCATGGTAGCAGTTTTGATTTAGCTATGCAGGCATTAAGAAAAGGATATACATCAATAATGATAGATGGTTCTCATAGTGTTTTTGAGGAAAATATAGATATAACAAAAAGAGTAGTTGATGCTTGTAAAGCATCTCTTATACCTGTTGAAGCGGAACTTGGCAAGGTTGGTGGAAAAGAAGATGATTTAGATGGAGGATGTGGAGGATACACAGATCCAGAAGAAGCTAAGATATTTGTTGAAAAAACAAATGTTGATTCATTAGCAGTTGCAATAGGAACAGCACATGGAGTATACTGTGGAGTTCCAAAATTAGATTTAGATAGATTAAGTGAAATAAGAAAAGTTGTAGATATACCTCTAGTTTTACATGGTGCTTCAGGTCTTAGTGAAGAAGCTATAAAAGAAAGTATAAAAAGAGGAATATCAAAAGTTAACTTTGCAACAGAGCTTAGAATAGCTTACACAGAAGGGGTTAAAAATTATCTAAAAGAAAATCCAGATGCAATAGATCCTAAAAAATATGGCTCAGTAGCTATGGAAAAAGTTAAAGAGATAGTAAAAAGCCGTATGGAAATGTGTGGAAGTATAAACAAAGCTTAAACTAAAAAAGGGAAGAAGGTATGTTATCATGATGAAAGCAGGAGTTGTTCACGGGTTAAAAGATATTAGATTTGAAGATATAAATAAACCAGAACCAAATGAAAATCAGGTACTTATAAAAGTTAAATATACAGGAATTTGTGGTTCAGATGTTCCTAGAGTTAACGAAGGAGCATGTCACTTTTATCCAAATGTATTAGGACACGAATTTTCAGGAGTAGTTGAAAAAATTGGAGAAAATGTAACTTCTTTAAAAGTAGGAGATAGAGTTGCTGGAGTACCTTTAGTTCCATGTATGGAATGTGAGGATTGCCAAAAGGGAAATTATTCTTTATGCAAACATTATAGTTTTATAGGATCTAGAGAATTTGGTAGTTTTGCAGAGTATGTTGTTGTTCCAGAAAAAAATGCAGTTAAATTTGAAGACGAAGTAAGCTTTGAACAAGGAGCATTTTTTGAACCAGCTACAGTTGCACTACATGGATTACAGAGAGTAAATTATGAAGGTGGAAAAACAGTAGCTATACTTGGTGGAGGAACAATCGGATTATTTACTATGCAGTGGGCTAAAATATTTGGGGCTAAGAAAGTAGTTGTATTTGATATAAATAATGAAAGACTAGAATTAGCTAAAAAATTAGGTGCTGATGAAGTAATAAATACATTAGAAGAGAATTTTATGGATAATGCATTAAATCTTACAAATAATAAAGGATATGACTACGTATATGAAACTGCAGGAAATACTATAACTATGAAAATGGCATTTGTATTAGCAGGAAATAAAGCTGGAGTTTGCTTTATAGGAACACCTACAAAAGAACTTTCATTTACGGTTAAAGAATGGGAACAGATGAACAGAAAAGAATTTACATTAACTGGTTCTTGGATGTCATATAGTGCACCATTCCCAGGAAAAGAATGGGAACTTACAGCACATTACTTTAAAACAGGAGCTTTAAAATTTGATGATTCTTTAATCTATAAAAAAATACCTTTAAAAGAAATAGATAGTGCCTTTGAAATGTATAGAGAAAATTTAGTAAAAGGTAAACTATTAATAGATAGTGAAGGTATATAAGGAAGGTAATACTCATGATTACAACTGTAACATTAAATGTTTCGTTAGATAAAGCCTATAGAATAAACACTGTTGTTGAAAGTGGAAAAGTTATAAGAGTATCTAGTTGTAATAATACTGCTGGAGGCAAAGGATTAAATGTATCTAGGGTTGTAGATATATGTGGCGAAAAAGTTCTAGCAACAGGGTTTGTAGGTGGAAATATAGGAAATTTAGTAGAAGAATTATTAGAAAAAGATAATATAGATAATAAATTTGTACATGTAAAAAGTGAAACAAGAAATTGTATAAATATTTTAGATGAGAATAATATTTCAACTGAATTTTTAGAATCTGGAGAGATGATTTATGATAATGAAGTTGAAAAATTTATATCTGAATTTGATAAAATCATAGATTTAAGTGATGTAATTACAATATCTGGAAGTATACCTAAGGGTGTTCCTATAGATATATATTCAACACTTATAAAGATGATTAAGGAAAAAGGTAAGAAAGTTATATTAGATACATCAAATCAACCTCTTAAGGAAGGAATAAAAGCTCTTCCAACTATGATTAAACCTAACAGCGAGGAAATAGAAATGTTGTTAGGTTTAAGCATAAGTAACAAAACTGAGTTATTAGAGAGTGCTGTAAATCTTCATAAAAAAGGAATAGAACTTGTAGTTGTATCTCTTGGAAAAGATGGAGCATTGTTAGTTTGTGATGAGGGAATATATCATGGAAAACCACCAAAGCTAGAAGTTGTAAATACTGTAGGATGTGGAGATTCTATGGTGGCAGCATTTGCTGTTGGTCTTAGTAGAGGGTACTCTTATAAAGAGTGCTTAAAATATGCGATATCTATATCTGCTGCTAATGCAATGTCTTTATCAACAGGAAGTTTTGAAAAAGAAATGGCAGAAGAAATTTATGATAATGTCGAAATTAAAGATATAGATTTCAATATAGAATAAAACTTAATATTAAATGAAAATCATCTTCTATGATAAAAATATCGTAGAGGATGATTTTTTTATATAATGAGAAAAATAACATTAAAATCATTAAAAAAGATAATTATTATCGTTGTTAAATAGTATAATATAAGATAGGAAAATTATACGTTGAAAGGAGTGAAATTTTTGAAAGGAAAAATAATGTTTCAAGGAACTGCATCCAATGTAGGAAAGAGTATAATCGCTGCAGGTATGTGCAGAATTTTTGCTCAGGACGGATACAAAGTAGCTCCTTTTAAACCACAGAACATGGCACTAAACTCTTTCATCACAGATGAAGGACTAGAGATGGGAAGAGCTCAGGTATTTCAGGCAGAAGCAGCAGGGATAAAGCCAAAAGCGGATATGAACCCAATCCTATTAAAGCCATGCGGAAATCATAGAAGTCAGGTGATTGTTAGAGGAAAAGTTGTTGGAGAGATGCATTCCTCTGAATATCATGAATATAAATTAGAGTTAGTAGATATTTTAAAGGACACATTTTCTGATTTAGAAAATGAGTATGACGTAATTGTTATGGAAGGGGCAGGAAGTTGTGCCGAGATAAATTTAAAAGAAAGAGATATCTCAAATATGGGAATGGCACAAATCGCTGATGCTCCAGTTGTTTTGGTATCCGATATAGATCGAGGTGGAGTATTTGCCTCTATTGTAGGTACACTTGCACTTTTAACTGAGGACGAGAGAAAAAGAGTGAAAGGTGTAATTATCAATAAATTTAGAGGAAAAAAAGAGTACTTTGCTGAAGGTGTGAAGATGCTTGAGGATATTATACATATACCTGTTTTGGGAGTTGTTCCGTATTCTGATATTAAGATTGAGGACGAGGACAGTGTAACTACTAGATTTAAAAAGGCAACAAAGAAAAACGATATAAATATCGAAATAGTTAGGACTCCACACATGTCAAACTTTACAGATTTCAATATCTTTGAAACACAGAGCGATGTAAGTCTTAGATATGTTGATTTTGGTGAGTCTATTGGAAATCCTGATATGCTAATTATTCCAGGAACTAAGAGTACAGTAGATGATTTAAAATATTTAAGAGAAACTGGACTTGAGGAGCAGATAAAGGAATGTGCTAGAAGAGGAAAGCTAGTATTTGGAATCTGTGGTGGATATCAGATGTTAGGCAAAAAAATCGTCGATAAATATGGTGTTGAAAGCGACGATTTAGAAGTAGAAGGAATAGGACTTTTAAATACTGTTACAGAATTTGAAAAAGAAAAAACTACTGTGCAGACAGAGAGGGTTATTTCTGATAGTGTGCAAGGATATTTAAATGATGTAGCAGGAAAAAAAGTTAAAGGATATGAAATACACATGGGAACGACAACAAAACTAGATGAATGTGTAGACGAAATATTTGCGAGTGAGCCTACAGGTTTAATGGATAAAAATGTTGAGAACTGTTTGATAGGATGCTCAAATTCAGAAGGAAATGTTGTAGGAACTTACATACATGGAATTTTTGATGAGATAGACTTTACTAGAACTCTTCTAAACA
>SAMEA3387479__coassemble_952_pt1 | contig 13854 bp, 9 predicted proteins | sample SAMEA3387479__metabat2_high_PE_005 | metagenome-assembled genome bin SAMEA3387479 (sample SAMEA3387479) | Felis catus | biome: Faeces | place: United Kingdom | collected 2012
GTTGAAAATTATAAAAAATTTTACTAACATAAAAACAAATAGTATAAAACGACAAATATATTGAATTTTAAAATGCAAGCGTTATAAAAAATGCTTGCATTTTTTTATTTTTGCTAGAAAATGAATTTAATATAAAATAATAGTGAATATAAATAGAGCGAATAAGAATTTAGTATGATTATTTCTAAGTTTAAAAAAGCATACTATTTACAATGATTGAAATTTCAACAAATATACTATGATAAGGATAAAAAATAGAAGTTTTTTCATGTATAAATATTTATTGTCTAAAAAATAAAAGATTACTTTATAAAGAAGTTACAAATTGTAATTATTTGATTAATTTTCTGAAAAATGATAAAGTGTATAACAATAAGTAATAGATAATATAAGAAAAGAAAAGAAAAGGAAGTGTTCAGTTATGATTGAATTTAAAGATGTATCAAAATCATTTAAAGACAAAAAAGTACTGGATAATGTATCTTTCAATATTGAAGAAGGGGAATTTGTTTGTATAATCGGAGGAAGTGGGTGCGGTAAAACAACTGCCTTAAAGATGATTAACAAATTAATACTACCAACAGACGGAACTATATACGTTAATGGAAAGGATATAAGTAAGGAAAACGAAATAGAGCTTAGAAGAAATATAGGATATGTAATCCAGCAGACAGGGCTTTTCCCTCATATGACAGTTAGGGAAAATATAGAATTAATACCAAAAATAAAGAATAAAAGAAACAAGGAAAAAGAAGGAAAAAAAGAAGAAGCTGAAAAACTTCTAGAAAATGTAAGAAATGTGCTTACAATGGTTGGACTTGATCCAGATGAATATATGGATAAATATCCGGTTCAGATGAGTGGTGGTCAGCAGCAGAGAGTTGGAGTTGCAAGAGCATTTGCAAGTAATCCGGACATAATATTAATGGACGAACCATTTAGTGCACTGGATCCAATAACAAGAAACCAGTTACAAGATGAGCTTGTAGCATTGCAGGACAAATTAAGAAAAACAATAGTATTTGTAACTCATGACATGGGTGAAGCTATAAAACTAGCTGATAGAATTTGTATATTAAATGAAGGAAAAATTCAGCAGTTTGATACTCCTGAAAAGATTTTAAAGAATCCAGCAAACGACTTTGTTTTAAACTTTGTCGGAAAGAAACGTATTTGGGATTCTCCAGAACTTATAAAAGCAGAAGATATAATGATAGAAAATCCTATAGTTTGTATATCAAGACTAAAAGCTATCAAAGCTCAGAATATAATGAGAGAGCACAGAGTCGATAGTTTAATGGTAATAGACGAAAATAGAAAATTCTTAGGTAAAGTATATGCATCTGATGTATCATTAGAAGTCAATAGAACAAAAAGAGTATTAGATATAATGGATACAAATTGCGTATCAGTGTCACCTAGAGATTCTATAGTAGGTGTGTTAAATAAAGCAAAGGAATTTAATATGTACACAATTCCGGTTGTGGACAATGAAAAATTAGTAGGGCTTATAACAAAGAGTACACTTGTTACAGCACTTTCTAAGAAATACGATGAAAGTGAGGTTGAATAAAAATGAGTGGTTTTATAGAATATATGCAACAAAATTCAGGAACAGTTTTAAACTTATGTATAGAACATATACAGTTGACTGTAATATCAATCGCTATAGCAATACTTATAGGTGTTCCTCTTGGGATACTTATAACATACTTCAAGCCAGCTAAGAAACCTATAATGGGTATGACTAATATCATACAGGCAATACCTTCAATGGCTCTTTTAGGGTTTATGATTCCTCTATTTGGGATAGGTACAAAGCCTGCAATAGTAATGGTTACTCTATACTCATTACTACCAATTATAAAAAATACAGTTGCAGGACTTAACAACATCAACCCAGATACAATCGAAGCTGCTAGAGGTATAGGTCTTGATAGAGTTCAAATTCTATATAAAGTACAGATACCACTAGCTGCTCCGGTTATAATGGCAGGGGTTAGAATAAGTGCCGTTGGTGCAGTTGGTCTTATGACACTTGCAGCATTCATAGGTGCTGGAGGACTTGGATACTTAGTATATGCAGGTATTCGTACAGTAAACAATGCACAGATATTAGCAGGTGCGGTTCCAGCTTGTATACTTGCATTATTAATAGACTACATATTCTCAGTACTTGAAAGAGTTGTTACTCCTAAAAACTTACAGCTTTCTGTAAATAGAAGTAAATTCGCAAAAGTTATGGATAAAGTTGTAGTTGCAGTGCTTTGTGTAGCGCTTATTGGAAGTTTTGCATTTAGTGCATTGACAAAGGTAACATCAGACAGAGAAATTACAATAGGTAGTATGGACTTTACAGAGCAGGAAATTCTAAACTACATATTAAAATATTATATAGAAGATAATAGTGATATTAAGGTAAATCAGTCGCTTTCACTTGGAGCATCTTCAATAGTGCTAGATGCTATTAAAGGTGGAGATGTCGATTTATATGTAGACTACACAGGAACAATATACGGAAGTGTTCTTGGAAAAGAGCCTAATAGCGATGTTGAAGAAGTTTATAATACAGTAAAAGATGAAATGAAATCTCAGTACAACTTAAATGTATTAAAATCATTAGGATTTAATAATACATATACATTAGCTGTTAAGAAAGAAACTGCAGAAAAATACAACCTAGAAACAATTAGTGATTTGGCTAAAGTTTCTAATAAGTTGGTATTTTCTCCAACATTGACATTCGTTGAAAGAAAGGACTGCTTAGTAGGCCTTCAGGAAACTTATCCAGTAAACTTCAAGGATATAGTTCCAATAGATGGATCTCCAAGATATACAGCTTTAATGAGTGGCGAATGTGATGTTATAGACGCATACTCTACTGACGGACTTCTTAAAAAATTCGATTTAAAGGTACTAAAGGACGATAAACAGTTCTTCCTACCTTATAATGCGATACCTGTTACAAATGACAGGGTTAGGGAAGAGTTCCCAGAAGTTGAAAAGCTTTTAAATGAGTTAGGTCAGTATTTGAATGAAGAAACAATGGTAGACCTAAACTACAGAGTTGATGAATTGAAACAGAAACCATCAGATGTAGCTAAGGACTTCCTACAGGAAAAAGGATTGATTAAATAAGAGATATAAGACTGTTGCAAATTTTGCAGCAGTCTTTTTTTATCTACTTTGAATTTAATATCTGTTTAGGAGTGGATAAATCAAAATTTCTAATTATTATATTTATGAGTAGTATTGAATTTATAGACAAACTTCTCTCCAGGCTTCGACGCGTGTATTAGCAAAAACTTTGTTGTAAATAAAATACGCGTCTGCAGATTGTCGAGTGAGTTTTGTCTATAAGCTTCAATACTATAAGGTAATTATATTGAATAGAAATTTTGATTTATTCAACTCCTTTAAGTTAGTAAATTCATACTAGATAAAAAAGACTGATTAGCAAAATATAGCAACAATATCATATTTAATATTTAATTAATTTTTTCTTGTATGAAGTTTATTGTGTGGGGAGTATAGATTTATATTAGTGTTTAAAGTTGTTGCGATGTATTTTTATATTTATTATAATATTAAGGTAGTAAAAATAATTTTAAAAGTAATTATATTTAATATGATTTTTTTATTATTAGTTCAAGGGGGTAAGAAAAATGGCAGAAGAGAATAAGATGGGAGTTATGCCTATAAATAAACTATTGCTTACTATGTCGTTGCCTATTATGATTTCGATGCTTGTTCAGGCACTATATAATATAGTAGATAGTATGTTTGTTGCGCAGATTAATGAAGATGCGCTGACTGCGGTATCTTTAGCGTTTCCAATACAGAATCTTATGATTGCGGTTGCTACAGGTACAGGTGTTGGTATAAATGCGCTGCTTTCAAGAAGTTTAGGAGAAAAGAATAGGGAACAAGCAAGTGCAGCAGCTAATAATGGTGTATTTTTAGCAATTATGAGTTGGGTGGCGTTTTTAGTAATAGGAATGTTATTTAGCCGTCCTTTCTTTATAATGCAAAATGCTGGAGAAAGGATAACTGAGTATGGAATAACTTATATGACAATATGTTGTTCGTTATCTTTTGGGATATTTTTACAGATAACTTTTGAAAGAATTCTTCAGGCAACAGGTCGTACTTTCTATTCTATGATATCTCAGTTGACAGGTGCGATTGTCAATATAATATTAGATCCGATTTTTATTTTTGGATTATTTGGAGCACCAAAACTAGGTGTTGCTGGTGCAGCTATTGCGACTGTTTTTGGACAGATGTCTGCTATGATACTTGCGATGTTTTTCAATCACAAAATAAATCACGATATTGATCTACACTTTAGAAGTTTTAGACCGTCTCTAAATATAATAGGAAAAATTTATAGAGTTGGTATTCCAAGCATAATAATGGCAAGTATTTCGTCAGTTATGACATTTGGTATGAATCAGATTTTACTTACTTTTACAAAGACTTCAGCAGCATTCTTTGGAGTGTATATAAAGCTACAGAGCTTTGTATTTATGCCTATATTTGGTCTAAACAATGGCTTAGTTCCAATAGTTTCGTACAATTACGGTGCGCAGAATAGAAAGCGTATTTTAAAATCTATTAAACTAGCTACAACTTATGCTATTGGAATAATGATTTTTGGAACAGTTTTATTTGAATGTGCTCCTAAGGTACTTTTAGGTATATTTAATCCGTCAGAGGAAATGATTAGAATAGGAGTTCCTGGGCTTAGAATTATAGCGACACACTTTATTTTAGCAGGTGCTAGTATTGTTCTAAGTACTGTTTTCCAGGCACTAAACCAGAGCTCATTCTCACTTATTATATCAGTTGCTAGACAGTTATTTGTACTTTTACCAGTAGCGTATTTTATGTCTAGAACTGGAAATATTAATCTTGTTTGGTTATCTTATCCGATAGCTGAGATCGTTTCACTTGTGCTTTGTTTAGGATTCTTTAAGAAGATTTACGACGAAAAGATTAAGCATATACCAGATGGAACAACTTGTTAATAATAAAAGGACAAGAGTATAACTACTCTTAGCTCCATGCTTAAGCGCCCCACACTGTTAAAGTAACACATTTAGCAGTTGTGGGGCGTTTGTAGTATTGTCGCTTTTTAGCAGTTATACTTCTTGTCCTCGGTTTATTATCTTGCAAAGCTTAATTCATTTGTTGAAGAATAGTTAAGGAGTTTTTTATGTTATCGTGATAAAATTTGGTATGAAAAGATAAACTCTGAAAAAATATTTATTATATTCGTACAATTCTCTTTTAAATTTTTCCTATAATGTGGTAAAATTTAGTTAAAGCTAAAACAATATCTATAATATAATAGAAAAAATTGGAGGTATTTATTATGGAAAAAATATATACAACTGAACCTACTGAAATAGAACAGAAGGTATATGATATATTAGACGAGCTTGGTGTAGATTATGGTGTAGTAGAACATGAGCCACTATACACAGCAGAAGATCTTAACAAGATAAAAGAACAGGCTCCAGGTCTTCATGCTAAGAACCTATTCCTTAGAAATGCAAAAGGAAACAAATATTATCTTATAGTTGCAGAAGACGCAAAACCAGTCAATCTTAAAGAAGTTAAAAAACTTATAGGCAGCACAAATCTTTCTTTCGCATCAGAAGATAGATTAATGAAAGTATTAAAATTAGTTCCAGGAAGTGTAAATCCATTCTCTTTAGTTAATGATGAAGAAAAAGTTGTTGAACTTTATATAGAAAAAGAACTTTTAACAGGGGAGCTTTTAAACTTCCATCCAAATGTAAACTACAAAACAGTAACTATATCTTTAGAAGGTCTTAAAAAATACCTTGATCATATAGGTGTTACTTTAAACGAAATAGAATTATAGGATTTGGAGTTAAAGGATATTTTTTATGGTAGCAACATTAGTAAATTGCGGCGTTATAATAGTTGGGTGTATAATAGGTCTTTTTATCAAAGGCGGTATACCAGAGAGATTTAACAAGATTATAATGAACGGATTGGCACTTTGTGCGATGTTTATAGGTTTTTCGGGAGCATTAGAAGGTAATAATACGATAATCACTATAGTTTCTATGGCTGTTGGTGCGTTAATCGGTGAGCTTATAAATATCGATAAATGGCTAAATAAACTTGGAGAAACAATACAGAAAAAACTTGATAAAGGTAATGGAAAAGAAAGTAGAATTGCAGAAGGTTTTGTAAATGCTAGTTTATTATTCTGTGTAGGTGCGATGTCTATAGTAGGTGCGCTTCAGGCAGGACTTGCTGGCAATTACGATACTATTTATGCAAAGACTGTACTAGATGGAGTTAGTTCTATAATATTCTCTGCTTCTATGGGGATAGGGGTTATATTCTCATCTGTGACAGTTCTTTTATATCAGGGTGGTATTACGCTATGTGCGTCGTTCTTATCTGGAATTTTAAGTCAGGCTGTTATCGCGGAGATGACTGCTGTTGGAAGTTTGATGATTGTTGGACTTGGACTTAATCTTTTAGAGGTTACTGATATAAAAATAGCGAATCTATTGCCGGGAATATTGGTGCCGGTAGTATTGGGGTTAATAGGACTAGTGTAAAAATTTAATACGAAATATATAAAAGTGTGAGCGAAATTTTGAAAACAATTTTGTCGAATAATATCAATTCTCCTCTCCAGGCAATCAAGTTGCATTGTCGAGTTCGAATTGATATTATAACCTCCAAAATTGCAGTTTTCAAAATTTCGTATCACGCTTTTTTATTTCCGTTATTAAATTTTGCTTGTCGGTGCGAGCTACTTGTGTTTAAGTTTTTAAAGGCTGCTTACAAAATAATCGTTAACAGCTATTTTTATATCTTCTGTATTAAATTTTTATCTTAGTTTTTTCTTATAATTATGTAAATATTTTAGTTATATTCTCCAAAATTTTTGTACGATATAGAAAAATTGAAATTTCAATGCTTCCAATTTTAAGCAAATTTTTTAGAAAAAAGTTAAAAAAATTTTTTTATCTGGATATGTTGGAAATAGATAATCTCAGAATAAAATAGTAAATACAGAAGTTTATACTTGTTTTTATTTGTTTTTAGTGGGTATTTAATATATAGATTATCGACAATGTGATTTTGAGATTGAAAAATAAAAAACAAAAATTTTTTGTGGGTAATTTCTGTTATAATATATTATTGTGTGAAAGAACGAAAAAGAAAATTGAAAAGGGAGGATATTTTGGATGAAGGTTATAAAGAGAGATGGTAGTACGGTTCCTTTTGATAGAACTAAGATAGAAGTAGCGATTTTAAAAGCTATGAAAAACGGAAGTGGGATATATATTCCTGAGATAGCTTCAAATATATCAATAGATGCTGAAAAACATTTTGAAAACTTCAAGCCTACACCTACTATACATCAGATAGAGGTGTATGTTTACGAAAGATTAATTCACTATGGTCAGAAGGAAACTGCAAGAGCTTATGAAGGATATAGAGCTGTTCAGTCTTTCAAAAGACATGTAAATACTACTGATGAAAATATACTTGGATTAATAGCAAAAACAAATGAAGATATTTTAAAGGAGAATTCTAACAAGAACTCTATAATAGCTTCTACTCAGAGAGATCTTATCGCTGGAGAAGTTTCTAGAGATATAGCTAGAAGAAAGTTAATTCCTCCTCATATAGTGCAGGCTCACGATGAAGGAGCTATACATTGGCATGATATGGACTATACTTTACAGTCTATATTCAACTGCTGCTTAATAAATATACAGGATATGCTTGATAACGGAACTGTTATAAATGAAAAGATGGTTGAGTCACCAAAATCATTCTCAACTGCTTGTACAGTTACAACTCAGATAATGGCTCAGGTTGCAAGTAATCAGTATGGTGGACAGAGTATAACAATAAAACACTTAGCACCATATTTAAGAAGAACTTACGATAAATTCTTCAAAATGTATATGGAAAAATATAATAACGAAGAGTTAGCAAAAGATATAGCTCACGATATGATGATGAAGGATTTAAAAGATGGTGTCCAGACGATAAGATACCAGTTATCTACACTAATGACAACTAATGGTCAGGCCCCATTCGCTACAATATATCTTGAAATAGAAGAAGGAAGCGAATACGAAGAAGAAATGGCTCTTATCTGTGAAGAAATGATAAGACAGAGATTAGAAGGTATGAAAAACTATAAAGGACAGCAGATTGGTGAAGCTTTCCCTAAATTAGTTTACCTATTAGATGAACACAACTGCCTAGAAGGTGGAAAATACGATTATATAACTAAACTTGCGGCAGAATGTACTGCTAAGAGATTAGTTCCTGATTATCAGAGTGCTAAGATAATGAGAAGCAACTACGAAGGAAATACATTCCCTCCAATGGGTTGTAGAAGCCATTTAAGTCCATATAAAGATGAAAATGGAAACTACAAATGGTATGGAAGATTTAACCAGGGTGTTGTTTCATTAAACTTACCACAGATAGCTATAATGGCTGATAAAAATATGGATATGTTCTGGAATATACTAGATCAGAGATTAGAGTTATGTAAAGAAGCTCTTTTAGTTAGACATAATATGTTAAAAGGAACTTTATCAGATGTTTCTCCAATTCACTGGCAGCATGGTGCAATAGCTAGATTAGACAAAGGAGAAAAAATAGACAAACTTCTTGAAAATGGATATTCAACATTAAGCTTAGGATATGTTGGTATACATGAAATGGTTCAGTCTATGTTAGGTGTTAGCCACACTACTGAAAAAGGTGAAAAATTTGCGCTAAAAGTTATGAATCATTTAAGAAAGAAATGTGATGAATGGAAAGCTGAAACAGGACTTGGATTTGGACTTTACGGTACTCCAGCAGAAAATCTTGTTTACAGATTCTGTAGAATAGATAAACAGAAATTCGGTGAAATACCAAACGTTACTGATAAACTATACTACACTAACAGTTACCATGTAAATGTATGTGAAGAAATAGATGCATTTAGTAAGTTAAAATTTGAAGCTCAGTTCCACGCAATAAGCTCTGGTGGATGTATTTCATACATCGGTGTGACACGTTGCAATATTAAAAGTATTGCCTAATTAAATAAATAATTTAATTAAGAACTCATAGTTCGAAAAGTCAAATGATAGGGTAACGCCTTGAAGGGCTTTCTATAATCTCCGAACAGCATTAAAGTAAGTAAATACTAAAATGTTGTAAGCTCGGTGAAGTCGGTTGAGAGCCACCGTAATTTAATTGTTCCACAATTAAAACGAAATGCGAACCAGAGGTGGTCGAGTGGTGATAGACCGGTAGTCTATAAAATATCTATGGTTAGAATGTTGATAAACAAAATTAACTGACGAATCTCTGAATGTACGGGTCTTAAAACGAGAAGTAATAGAAATGTTACGCTCACAGAAGTGAGGTTAGTGAGGTAAAGTAAAATTCGACGTTATGAAATACCTTATAGTGTTAAAGGCACTATCAAGCTAACAGGCTTATAGGAGAAACCTAAGGATATATGCAAAGATAGAATTATGGGAACGTGGAAAGCTAGGAATGTGGAGGTTTTACTGCCAACGAAACATTGTATGGTAACATACTTAGTCCTAGTGAGAGCGAGGTCACAGTACCAATGAAGCTACGATAATAAGTAGTGGAGGGATAGACCTTAGTCGTTTAAATAATAATAAAAATTTAATTTCGAAAATACATTAGGTTCTTGTAAGACTAATAGAGGTGAAATCTGAAAGGAGATTAACCGACTAATGACAACTAAGAAGCAAAAGTTAAGAAATAATGAATATTATAATATTCAAGAACTATATGATGATTTATATGACAAGTCGAAAAATAAAAACAACTATAAATTTAAAAATTTAATGAAATACATATTAGACGAAAGAAATATAGAGTTAGCCTATAGAAATATCAAGAAAAACAAAGGAAGTAAAACAAGTGGAACAAACTCTAACACAATAAGTAATATAGCAGATAAAGATATAACAACAGTTATAGAATATGTAAATAATAGGCTAGAAAATTACTTTCCACAATCAGTTAGGAGAGTTGAAATACCCAAAGCAAATGGTAAGAAAAGACCACTTGGTATTCCGACAATTGAAGATAGGTTAATACAACAATGTATATTACAAATTCTTGAACCAATATGTGAAGCTAAATTCTATAATCATAGTTATGGATTTAGACCAAACCGAAGCGCTCACGACGCACTAGGTAGGGCAATGTATTTGGCAAATAAAACTAAACTAGAATATGTAGTAGACATAGATATAAAAGGATTCTTTGATAATGTTGACCATAGTAAGTTAATAAAGCAAATGTGGTCTTTAGGAATCCAAGATAAAAATCTAATATGTATAATAGGAAAAATGTTAAAAGCACCTATTGAAGGAATTGGAATTCCTACAAAAGGAACTCCACAAGGTGGTATATTATCACCATTGTTATCTAACATAGTTCTAAATGAACTAGATTGGTGGATAGCTAATCAATGGGAAAGTTTTGAAACTAAACATAATTATGACAGAATAGATAAAAGAAATAACACCATAATAAAAAGTCATAAATACAGAGCATTAAAGAAAAGTAATCTAAAAGAAATTTACATTGTAAGGTATGCAGATGATTTTAAAATATTCTGTAGAAACTATGAAACAGCAAAGAAAATATTCATAGCAACCAAACAATGGTTAAATGAAAGATTACACTTAGAAATTAGTGAAGAAAAGAGTAAAATAGTAAACCTAAGCAAAAATTACTCAGAATTTCTTGGATTTAAAATGAAGCTAATAGAAAAGGGAAACAAAAAAGTTGTTAAAAGTAGAATGTCAGAAAAATCAATAGAAAAAGTTAAAAGAAATATTGGAAAGAAAATTGATGATTTAAAAGAAAATACAAGCATAAGTGCAAACAAATATAATGCAACTATATTAGGAATGCACAACTACTATAGAGTAGCAACAGATGTTAATAGAGATTTCAGTAAAATAAACTATCAAGTTTCCAAGAAACTATTTAACCAAACTAAAAATATTAAGTCAAAAATAACCAAATATCCAAACAGCTTTATAAAATATTATGGAAAGTATAATGGAAAATTTATTGCTATAAGAGGTATTCCATTATTCCCTATATATGGTGTTACTACTAAAACCATATATAATTATAAACAAGAAACTTGCAATTATACAGCAAAGGGAAGAGAGTTAATACACGAATCATTAAAGAAAATAAATGAAAAGAATTTAAAATATTTAATGGAAAATCCAAAGATAAACGAAACAATAGAATTTAATGATAATAGAACATCATTATATGTTGGTCAAAATGGAAAGTGTGCAATAACAAAGGAATACTTAAAAGTGGAAGAAATGGATTGTCACCACAAAATACCTAAAAATAAAGGTGGTACAGATAAGTACGAAAATTTAATACTTGTAACAAGAAGTGTACATAAATTAATCCACGCCACAGATATAATAACGATAAATAAAATACTTAAAAATATAAAAATAAGCGAAAGTGGAATGAAGAAACTTAATAAACTTAGAATATTAGTTGGTAATAACGAAATTAAATAAAATAGATTTACAAACGATGGAAAGCCGTATGAGGTGAAAATCTCACGTACGGTTTGGAGTGGGGGAAAAGATGGAGATAAAATCAAAGTCTTACCTATCACTATAGGTTCCAGATATGAGTAGAAACTTAGAAGCTGTTGAACAGGTTATAAACTATATATACCACAATATTCAGTACGCTGAAATAAACACAAAACCAGATGTTTGCTACAAATGTGGATATACTGGAGAAATAAAATTAGATGAAAATCTAGAATGGTATTGTCCTTCTTGTGGAAATAGAGATGAAGCAGATATGCAGGTTATGAGAAGAACTTGTGGATATATAGGAACTAATTTCTGGAATAAAGGTCGTACTCAGGAAATTGGGGATAGAGTACTTCATTTATAGGAGATGATTTTTAGAGAATGAGATATGAAAAAATAAGAAAATTTGATGTGTCTAATGCACCAGGTGTTAGATCGACATTATTCGTGACAGGATGTACTCACGATTGTAAAGGCTGCTTTAACAAGGAACTGCAGGATTTTGGAGCTGGAGAGGTTTGGACTCAAGAAGACGAGGACAATTTTGTTTCTTATGTAAAGAATGACAATGTTGTCGGAGTTAATATTTTAGGTGGAGAACCAATGCAGCAGGTTATGGATGACTGCCTTCCAAATCTGTTAAAGAGAGTTAAAGAAGAAACTGGTAAAAGCATCTGGCTTTGGTCTGGATATTTACTTGAACAGATTCTTGAAGATGAGAAAAGAAGAAAAATTTTAGAATATGTAGATGTGCTAGTGGATGGAAGATTTGAGATTGATAAGAGAAATATAAATCTTAAATATAGAGGATCTGAAAATCAGAGAGTGATTGATGTCAAAAAGACATTGATGAGTGATTCTGTAGTGCTTTATGATTTTGAAGAAATTTTGTAAAATTATTTTAGAAATATAAAATATTGTAAATAATATATTAATTTTAGTTAAGTGTACAACTTTTAAATATGAAGTTGTACACTTTTTTTTATTAATTTTTTTGGGAAATGTTTTTTGGTTTTTTAAAAAGTTATCATTTTAATTTTTAAATATTTCAAAATAATTTAAGTGTAAAGTTAAAAATATTAAGAAGTTATGAAGCTTTTGAATGTATAGTGAATTTTTTGTGGTTTTTCTATAGATTTTTTTGATTGAATACTTTAAAATAGGGTAGATATTTAATAGCGTAAAATAAAAAATAAATTGTGTAGAAATTAATAGAAAGATTCGAATGTTTTAGGGGAATTCGAGTTGGTATGTTAATAAAAATTTTTTGAGGTTTAGGAGGTATTTGATGAAGAAAGTAATTTCAGGAGCATTGGCAGCAGCAATTATAACGAGTAATTTGCCGCTACGGGTTTTAGCAGAGGAAGTTAACCCGATTGTTGATTCAACAGATAGTACTGTTGAGCAGGAAAAAACTAGAACGGGATATATAGAGGTTGATATAAATCTTGATATGCCTATAGAAAATAATAACGATTCAGAGATTGCTGTTCAGTTAAATGATAGCAATTCTATAAAAGAAATTAAATTAGGAGGAAATACTTCAGGTACATTTACATATGATGGAAATAATTGTTCTTATACTGTAGAGGCTCTAGACTCTACTAGAAAAGGAGCAGCAACTGAAAATATATACGCTTATAGAGTAACATTTAAAGATTTACCAGCAGGTGCTGATAGAAATTATTCTGTAAAAATAAGTGGGAATGGGTTTAGTGAAGTAGAATCAGAGAAAGTTAATTTAAACCAATATTCAAAGAGAATAGTTGTAAACAATTTTATACCAAAAGATAGTAAAGAAGAAGGATTAATACCATTTGGAGATGTTGCAAACAACGATGGATTAGTTAATGATGAGGACTATAAAGCTGTTTTTGATTCAATAGGAAAAGAAAATTCTCATTATGACTTAAATAGAGATGGAAAAGTTGATATAGCAGACCTTCAATATGTACATAACAATTTAGGAGTAAAAGCTATAAAACCAGTTATAAAAGATGCTGAATGGATACCAAATTTAGATGATGTTAAAATTACAAGTTCAGATGAAAGCGTAACAGAAGAAGATTTAAAATCGGTGTTGGATGGGAATTCAGAGTCTTCAGTAAGTATAAAACCAGAAAAAGAGAATGTTGCTATAAGCGAAGATAATAGTGTAAATTTAAGCTTAGATTTAAAAGAAAAAGATCAGAATGTTGATTCTACT
>SAMEA3387479__coassemble_1046_pt1 | contig 12597 bp, 9 predicted proteins | sample SAMEA3387479__metabat2_high_PE_005 | metagenome-assembled genome bin SAMEA3387479 (sample SAMEA3387479) | Felis catus | biome: Faeces | place: United Kingdom | collected 2012
TTATTAGGATTTGCTTTTACGCTTTTTTTATTAGCTTCTTCATCGTGTTTTTTGCAAACATATTTTAGATAATCAAGGAATCCATCCTTTAATTCATCTCTTTTTAATGCGAAGTCTACAGTTGCTTCAAGGAATCCTAATTTATCACCAACATCGTATCTTCTACCTTCAAAATCATATGCGTACATAGCCTCTTTTTTAGATAATTCTTTTAACGCATCTGTAAGCTGTATTTCATCACCTTTTCCTGGTGGTAAATCAGAAAGTATATCGAATATTTCTGGAGTTATTATGTATCTTCCAAGTATAGCTATATTAGATGGAGCTTTGTCAGAATCTGGTTTTTCAACAAGATCTTTTACTTTGTACACTCTATCTTCTATAAATTTGGCATCTATTATACCGTATTTATTAGTATCTTCTTTAGCTACCTTCTGTACTCCTAGTATAGTAGTTCTATATTCGTCATATGCGTCCATAAGCTGTTTTAAGCATGGAACTTTGTTATCTACTATATCATCACCTAGCATTACAGCAAAAGGTTCATCTCCTATAAAGTGTCTAGCACAGTATATAGCGTCTCCTAATCCTCTAGGCTCTTTCTGTCTTATATAGTGTATGTTTATCATATTAGATATATTCTGAACTATCTCAAGAAGCTCCGTCTTTCCTTTGTTTTCAAGTTCTAATTCAAGTTCAACAGATTTGTCGAAGTGGTCTTCTATTGATTTTTTATTTCTTCCTGTTATTATAAGTATTTCTTCTATTCCAGAAGCTACAGCTTCTTCAATTATATACTGTAGAGTTGGTTTATCAACTATAGGTAACATTTCCTTAGGCTGAGCTTTTGTTGCAGGAAGGAATCTTGTACCAAGACCTGCCGCTGGTATAACAGCTTTTCTTACTTTTCTCTGCATTTTTTCATCCTCCATTGGTAAATAATTTCTATTTCAATATTAAATACATTACAAGGTATCATTTTATATTTTAACACCAATATGCTTATTTTACCATCTTATTATCTACTTTTGTAAAAAATTCATCTTGCTAGAATACTAAATTATATTTTTAGGATTTCGTTATATAGATTATATGTATATGTAAATAATACACACTATAGTATATATAATTATATATTTGTTTTTACAATTATTGTATTCTATTTATAATAATACATATTATATATTATCCACAAAACAATCAACATATCCACATGTTATTTTTACTAATATTCCTTTATTTTTTAGGCTTTAATTATTTTATTTACCCAAAATTTCATTTTTAAAACATGTATTATCAACATTTTTTTCATCTTTATCAACAAGTTATCAAGATGTTTATACACATTTTGTTGATAACTTTCAACTTATCCACTACTTATTAACAGATATTAGCTTATTAAGTATAGCATTTATAATATATTATAATATGCCATCCCCTCTAGATTATCATACTCACTAACAACAACCTCATCTTTTGAAAGATTTTCTATTATACAAATTAAAATCTCTGTTCCAGCTGCTATTATATCTGCTCTCTTTGGCTGTAGCCCGTTTATATGTTTTCTTTCTTCATCTGAGCATTCTACAAATCTGTCTAACATGCTGTATACTTCTTTTTTAGTTATCCTACTTCCATGAACTTTCTCCATAGAATACACTTCAAGATTTTGATTTACGGCAGAAAGAGATGTTATTGTTCCTCCAATTCCACACACGCAACCTATTTCTTTTTCTTTTAGATAAGATATAATATCCTTTATCTGATCATTTATAAATTCTCTCATATTAGAAAATGCTGCATCTGTATATCCTTCAGATAGAAATTTTTCTGTAAGTCTAAGAGCGCCTATGTTTATACTTACATTTCTTTTTATTCCTTCTCTATTGCCAAAGATAAACTCTGTAGAGCCTCCACCAATATCTATAACCAATATATCTCCATCTGTATCTATACCACTTATAACACCTGAAAATCCTAATCTAGCTTCTACCTCTCCATCTACAACATTTACATCTATTCCAGCTTCATCCTTAGCTCTTTTTATAAACTCACTTCTATTTTTACTATCTCTAAGAGCAGAAGTACCCATGCAGTAAATTTTCTCACATCCATACTCTACACATATATCATGATATTCTTTTATTGCATTTATATTTCTTTTCATAGCCTCTTCTGTTATAAATCCATTCTCATCTACACCCTGACCTATTCTAGTAGTATTTACATACTTTTTTCTATCATTTAGCTTTCCATCTACTAAATCAGCTGTAAGAAGCCTCATAGAATTTGTTCCTATATCTATAGCACCTATTTTCAATCTCTTACACCTCACAAATTAGTCAATCTGTTCATAAAGTTCTTTTGCATCATTTTTTAGAACATGTTCTCTTATTTCATTTATTTTAAACTTCATAACTTTTTCGCCAAATGTTATTTCTAACTCATCTCCTATATTCACTTCGCTAGATGATTTAGCTACTTTTCCATTTATTTTAACTATTCCTTTGTCACAAGCTTCCTTTGCAACAGTTCTTCTTTTTATTATTCTTGAAACTTTAAGAAATTTATCTAATCTCATACTATCAATCCTTTCAAATTATCTTTTATCTATAATTAAATCTATTATTTTTCCATATACGCAAAAAGTGCAGCAGAAGCTGCACTTTCTATTATAATTGCGTATTATTATGCATTAACTTTGTCTTTTAATCCTTTTCCAGCTTTGAATACTGGAGCTTTAGAAGCTGGTATACTTATAACTTCTTCTGGGTTTCTTGGGTTTCTTCCCTGTCTTGCGGCTCTATCTCTAGTTTCGAAAGTTCCGAATCCTACTAACTGTACTTTTTCCCCTGAAACTAATGCTTCTTCAACAGATTCCATAAAAGCATTTAATGCTGCTTCTGCTTCCTTTTTAGTTAACTCACTTTTTTCTGCCATTTTTGATACTAATTCAGCTTTATTCACAGTATCTACCTCCTAAGTTTATTTATATATTTATCGTTCTCCTAGTTCTTAAAAGATTTCTCTAGGATTCAGATTTTTTATACTACCTCAAATCAAAGGCTATTCTATAATAATAACGTAGCTACCTTGTAATTGCAATAGATAGACGCTTTATTAATGTATTTTTTTATAATTATTTATTAGTCGATTATTATAAATCTCTATTATTTTAATTTTTTTGATTATATTTCTAATTCTTTAGCCTGATCCCAAAACTTATCCATCTCTTCAAGAGACATTTCATCAAAAGTTTTTCCAGATTCAATTACCTTTTCTTCTACAAATCCAAATCTATTCACAAACTTATCTATTGTTCCATTAAGTGCCTCTGTAGTGTCTACATCAAGGAATCTTGCAAGATTAACTATAGAGAATAATAAATCTCCCAATTCTTCCTTTATGTATTGTATCTTCAATGTATGGTATTCGTCAAGCAATTCAAGATTTTCTTCTTTAATTTTTTCTAAAACATCTTCTCCTTCATATTTATCTGCAATAAATCCTGCAAAATCTAACTCATATGCTTCTCTAACCTCTTCATATTCTTCTTCAACTTTAGAAAATACATCGTATATATCATCCCAATCAAATCCAACTAAAGCTGCTTTATGTTGTACTTTTTCCGCTTTCATTAAAGCTGGAAGATATACTGGAATTCTTTTTATTCCTTCTGTAATTGTACTTTCGCCTTTTTCTTTTTTCTTTATTTCTTCCCAAGTTTTTTCGAACTCATCTCTATTTATATTTGCATCTCCAAATATATGTGGATGTCTTGTTATTAGCTTTGTACAAATTCCATTAGCAACTTCACCTAGGTCAAACATTCCCTCTTCCTTACCAATCTGGCAGTGGAATATAACCTGAAGAAGTACATCACCTAATTCCTCTATCATTTCATCTATATCGTCATTTTCAATAGCGTTGTAAAGCTCATAAGCTTCTTCAATAACAGAGTTTTTAAGAGATTCATGAGTCTGTTTCTTATCCCAATCACATCCATCTGGAGCTCTTAATTTATCCATTATAAGCTCTAAATCGTGAACTGTATTGTATTTCTTATTTTCTATCTTAGGAACATAAAGGCTTGTTAAGTAGTCAAATTCATTTTCAGCCCAGTCTAACTCACAAAGTCTAACCTTCTTGATGAATTCTTCTCCTTTTATACCCGCTCCTCTTACAATATAAACCTCTTGTTCATCGTCGTATCTATTCATAAGGTATAGCTTAACCTCTGAAGCTATAAACTCATCATATACCTGTGTAACAATTAGATTTATATCTGTATCTATATAAGATGTCTGCATTTCAAATGCATCTACTAATCTAAATCCATTTGAAGGGTCAAATGCTAAGGCTTCAAACATAGCATCCACAAAACTCATTGAAGCCACGACATTTACATCTATATTGTTTTCTTTAGCTAATTTTTCTATCATATCTACTGTTTTTTCAGCAACTCTAGGATGCCCTGGAACAGCATAAACAATATCTTCACTCTTACCTTCTTCAACTATAAACTCAGATATTTTTCTGTACACATCGTCAAAATCGTCGTTTTCATCGTAAAAATGGTCTAGTGATTCAAATTTAGTTAATTTTTCAAGGTCTTTTACTACAGGATGTTTCTCTGTTCTTAAAAATACTTTTTTAGAGTTTTTAAGAGCTTCTATAGCGCCATAACTTATTAGAGATAAATCTCCAGGCCCTAATCCAACTATATTTATCATAATCTATCACCCTTTATAATTTATAATCGTTTTATTTTACAAGTCTAACTTTTTTAAGTACTTTATATATTTTATCACCCTTAGGCATAGTTTTTATTTCTTCTACTGTTATAGCACCTATTCCTAAAAGAACAACAACGTATACTACAGCACCAACTATTATTGAAAGTAGTGTAGCTATTGTATTTCCTAGCATAGGAGATGTTACAAAGTATGCTAATTTAACAGCTGCAAACATTGATATAACTGTTATTAAAGGTTTTATTATAAATTCTCTCTTAGAGAATTTTACACCCATTGCTTTTTTAACAAAAGCTATGTTTATTATAGCTGCAACTGTATACGCAGTTACTGTACCCATTGCAGATCCAAGTACGTTTATTGATGGTATTGCAGTTAATGTATAACTTATAGTTATTTTAAATGTCATACCAACTATTAAAGCTATAACTGGAACTATAGCTTTGCCCATTCCCTGAAGTATTCCTGTTAATGTCTGTATTAACCCAAGGAATATTACACAAGGAGTAAGTGTAAATAGTATTGTACCAACTGTTGAAGGCTCTGCAGGGAATAATAATTTCATTATTGGTCCAGCAAGTGAAGCCATACCAAATGCACATGGTAGTACTATTATTAAAGTAACTTTTACAGCACTTAATGTATCTTTTCTAGCTTTTTCTTTATTTCCTAATGCATAAGCCTGAGATATAGAAGGAACTAAACTCATACTCATTGCAGTAGTTATAACTGCTGGAAGGTTGATTATAGACATTGCCATACCTGTAAGCTGTCCAAACATAGAGTTCGCTTCTTTTAAGCTATATCCTGCAACCATAAGTCTTCTTATAACTATACCATTGTCTACCATATTAACAAGTGGCATAACTGATGCCCCTATAGTTATAGGTATTGCAACAGCTAATAAGTTTTTAAATATTCTACCGAAGCTTTCTTCCTCGAATCTTTTACTTTTTTCTAATCTTTCTCTTCTGTCTTTAGCACCTCTTGCAAATGCTGCAAGTAAGTAAATTATTGACGCTAAAGCCCCTATAGCTGCCCCAGATATTGCACCTGCTGCCCCCATAGTAGGTCCAGCTGATTTCATAAGCATATAAGCTAATCCTAAACCTAGAACAACCCTAAATATCTGTTCTACTATCTGAGATATTGCAATCTTAGTCATATCTTTCTGCCCCTGGAAATATCCTCTATACGCAGACATAAGAGGTACTATTATTAGGGCTGGAGCTATGGCTCTCATTGAATTTAGCGCATCTGGATTTTTTATAAATTTAGTAACTATCCATTCTGCACCAAAGAAGAATATACAGAACGAAATTATACCTGTTATGAAAAGCACCTTGCTAGATACCTTAAATACCTTGTTCGCTCCTCTTTCATCTCCTATCGCTAACTTTTCAGAAACTAGTTTCGCAACTGCAGTTGGGAATCCAGCTGTAGCTAGCGTTAAAAATAATGTATATACTGGATAGGCAGACTGATAATAACCCATCCCTGTCGATCCTATCATATTTCCTAGAGGTATTCTGAAGAATGCACCGATTATCTTAACGGCAACACCAGCTATCCCTAGAATAAGTGCTCCTTTCAAGAAAGAGTCTTTAGTTTTATCTTTACTCATAATTTTCCTCCATCTTTATTTTATATAACAGATTTTACTATACCATATTTCAAGTTAAATATTCAAGTTTACGCATTAATTTCTTTGAATTTCTAACGTTCTCAGAGTTTTCTAAAACATTTTTTATTTGATTTTTTACAAAAAAATAAACTGTTTTCTCAATTTTTTTATCAAGAAAACAGTTTATATTGTGTTTTAAAAAAATTATTCTTCTTAAATTATATTATTTTTCTACAAATTCTGCAGATTCTATTACTTTATCGAATTTTTCTATTTTAGCTTTTTTCTGTAATTCAGCTATTTTTTCACCGTATTTATTTTTTAGTATTTCTTCTTTTATACCTTCTTTAGCTTCATCAAAGCTAGTAGTTTCTTTTATTCTATCTGTTACTTTTATTATATGGTATCCAAAGTCTGTTTTTACAAGGTTTGATACTTGTCCTGGTTCCATACCAAATGCGGCATCTTCAAATTCCTTAACCATCATACCTTTTCCAAATGCACCTAAAGATCCACCATTTGCGGCACTTCCTGGGTCCTGAGAGTATTTTTTAGCAAGTTCTGCAAAATCTCCACCAGCTTTTACTTCTTTTAAAACTTTTTCAGCTTTTTCTTTAGCTTTTTTCTGTTCTGCTTCTGGAAGAGGTTTATTCTGGTCGTCTGTAGTTTTTATAAGTATATGAGATGCTTCAACCTCGTCTTTTTTGTATTCGTCTATGTGTTCATCATAATATTTTTTCATTTCAGAATCAGAAACTTTTTCTTCACTATAGAATTTTTCCTGAGATTTCTGTATTAAAAGACTTATTTTAGCCTGTTCTTTTAAGAATTCGTCGTTTATACCTAATTCTTCAGCAGCTCCTTTTAGATTTTCATCTGAATTTACATAAGTTTTTAAATCGTTATAAGAAGCCTGTATTTCCTTATCTGTTGGTTTTAATCCTTCTTTTTCAGCATTCTGTGCTAATAATTCAGTATTTATCATCTGATCTAATACTAGTCTTTTATATTTATCTTTGTATGAAACTCCTGTCTGGTCTTTTTCATCCCACTTGTCGGCTCCACCTATGTTAGATTCAACAGAGTCTTTATTCATTTTTAGCATGAATTCATACTGTCCTAAAGTTATTTTTGTTCCATTTACATCTGCAATAGCTTCATTTAAGTCCTTCTGCTTACAAGCAACTAAAGATAAACTCATTAAAGCTGCAAGTGCAATCGTCATCAATTTTTTCAAATCGACACCCCTTTTCTAATTTAATTTTAGTTAATTATCGTACATCTCTATATTATCACGTAGCGATTTTTATTGCTACTTATCTTTATTTTGTTCGTTTTTCTCTTTTTTCTCTTCATCTTCTTTTTCAAATTTTTCCACGTATTCTTCTAGTAATGCTTGTATTTCTTCAACAACCTTATATCCAACCTTAGATTTTAATCTATATCTCATATAAGGGTTTAAGAACACTTCATTTTTAATTTGATATACTTTTTCGATTTTAAGTTTTTTACAAAGAGATTTTATATATGCTATAGATAATAGCGTCTGAGTAGGTCTTGGTATATCAGAGAATCTATCCTCTAATTCTTCCTGAACCTCGTACATATCTTCTTTGCTGTCGATTGAAGCAATTTTTTTGTACATCTCAATTTTTGCCATTTCATCTTCTATATATCTATCTGGTATATATGCATCTACAGGTAAGTCTATTTCAACATCTACCTCTACTATCTCAGGCTCGCCCTTAATTTTTCTAATAGCTTCGTTTAACATCTTAACATATAAATCGTAACCTATTACAGCCATATGTCCATGCTGCTGAGCACCTAAGACATCTCCAGCACCTCTTATCTCAAGGTCACGCATAGCTATCTTAAATCCAGATCCAAACTCTGTAAATTCTTTTATAGCTTTTAATCTCTTCTCTGCTATTTCACTAAGGCTCTTATTTCTCTCGTACATCAAGAATGCATATCCCTGTCTAGTACTTCTACCAACACGTCCTCTAAGCTGATAAAGCTGAGCAAGCCCCATCTTATCCGCATCGTAAATTATCATAGTATTTGCATTTGCAATATCCATACCTGTTTCTATAATAGTAGTACATACAAGAACATCAAATTCCTTCTGCATAAATGCTATTATAATATCTTCAAGCGTTTTTGAGTTCATTCTACCATGTGCAACAGCAACCCTAGCATCTGGAACTAATTTTCTAACTTTGTCCGCAATTCCTTCTATTCCCTCTACTCTATTGTAGACGAAAAATACCTGACCACCTCTTGAGATTTCTTTTTCAATTTCATCTTGAATAATACTATCTCTAGCTTCTGTAACATATGTTATTACTGGATGTCTTTCCTGTGGTGGCTCTTCTATTACAGTCATATCCCTTATTCCAGATAATGACATATGAAGAGTTCTCGGAATTGGTGTTGCAGATAGAGTAAGAACATCTACAGTATTTTTTACTTTCTTTAAAGTTTCTTTGTGCTTAACTCCAAATCTCTGCTCCTCATCTATTACAACAAGTCCAAGCTTTGGAAGTTCTATATCTTTAGAAATTATTCTGTGCGTACCTATAAGTACATCAACCATTCCTTTTTTAGCATCTTCTATAATTTTTTTCTGCTGTTTAGGAGTCTTAAATCTACTAAGAACCTCTACTCTTATTGGATAATCTGCAAATCTTTCGCTAAATGTATTGTAGTGCTGCTGTGCAAGTATAGTAGTAGGAACAAGTACAGCAACCTGTTTTCCGTCCATACAAGCTTTAAATGCAGCCCTTATAGCTACTTCTGTTTTTCCGTATCCAACATCTCCACATATTAATCTATCCATAACTCTTGGAGATTCCATATCCTTTTTAGTATCTTTTATAGCTTTAAGCTGGTCATCTGTCTCTTGATATGGGAATTTATCCTCAAATTCTTTCTGCCATACTGTGTCTTTAGAGAATTTATATCCCTTAATTTTTTCCCTTTTAGCATATAGGTTGATAAGTTCCTCAGTCATATCCTCGATTTCTTTTCTAACCTTAGCCTTAGCCTTTGTCCACTCTTGTGTCCCAAGTCTACTAAGTTTGACCTTCTCAGCCTCGGCTCCGATATATTTCTGAACCTTGTCCATCTGGTCAATAGGCACATATAAATTATCTCCATCTCTATAGACTATCTTCATATAGTCTTTCTTAATTCCATCGACAGTTATCTGATCTATACCTGTATATCTACCTATACCACTGTTTTCGTGAACTACGTAATCTCCAGGATTTAAGTCTAAGAATGAGTCTATTTTCTGTGCATTTGTATTTTTCTTTTTCTTCTTTTTAGATTTTAATCCACTTCTCTGAACTCCGATCATTTCCTTGTCGGTTATAACAGTGAACTTAATATCTCTATATTGGAAACCTTCGCTAATTGCAGCTTCCATTATTATAGCCTGAGATGATTTTATCTCTGTATCTCTTTTTTTAGCTATCGAAGTTTCAACATCGTATTCAAATAGAGCTTCTTTTAATTTTTTTGCTCTTTCTGAGCTGTTTACTGCAAGGATAATCTTATGCCCAGAATATTTTAATCTCTGAAGCTCATCTGCAAGAATATCTATCTTTCCATTAAATGATGGAACTTCTCTACTGTCAAAATTCAATATTTCCTTTACATTAAATCCTTTAACAGCCTTTGGTAGTAGAGAGTTTATCACTATATTTCTATCACCTATACAGTACTCTAAATCTATATAATTGTAGACTAAATTTCCCTGAGATTTTAGTGCAGTTCCTCTTTCCAAATTCATCTTATAACTGTCTTTAAATTCTTCAGCAAAATTCTCGCATCTTTCCTTCATCCTAGATATATCATTTATAAATACTATCGCATTTTTATCTAAGTATTCAAAAATACTCTTCTCTACATCTGGATAGAAGTAGTCTATGTAGTTTTCTATTCCATCAAAGTACTCTTTTCTCTCAATTTTATCTATAACAGCTTCTACATCATCGCTACATACTTTCCCTCTATCTTTTTTCATCCTAGAAACTGTTTCTTCAACATTTTCAGGGTATATAAATTCCCTAGAAGGAGTAAGTACAAACGATTTCAGCTTATCTATAGATTTCTGAGAAAATACATCAAAAGTTCTTATTGAGTCGATTTCATCATCAAAGAACTCAATTCTTATAGGGTTTTCATATTCAAGTGAGAATATATCAACAATTCCACCTCTAACACTGAACTGTCCAAACCCTTCTACCTTTGATACTCTCTCGTATCCTAACGAAACTAGCTTTGAAGATAGCTCTTCTATATCTACTATATCCCCTACCTTGTATTTAAAAGTATTATCTAATAATACATCTTTAGGTAAGTACTTTCTAAGTACCGCATCTGAAGTTGTAACTAGTATTAACTTTTCTTTTTTTGCCAATTTAAGCAGCGTCTTTATTCTTTTCGCTTCTTGCTTTCTATCTTTGGCATCTAAGTAATAAAATCTTATCTCATCTGAAGTTAAAAGCTCTACCTTATCCTTAACGTAGAATTTTAAATCTTCGTAAATCTTTCTCGCTTCATATTCAGTCGAACCTATAAAAACAATAGGCCTTGAAAGATCCTTGAATAGAGATGAAGATATATGAGCCTTTTGAGCCTGATTTAGCCCATTTACAAGCAGATATCTTCCCTCTACATCAAGTTTTTCTTTAAGTTTTATATATTCCTTTGAATTCTGAAGCGGATTAAAAAATATATCTCCCATTTTACTTCGCTCCTTTAATTCTCTATATTATATATTAAATTATTTTCCTTAACTCTAGCTTATTAAGGTGTATATATTTATAAAAAAATTACTACTCAACTTTAAAATTGATATTTAACTTTAAATAAATTTATTATCCGTTGTATTTATTCATAGCCATGTCGATTCCTTCTCTTATCATAGAATCTATTGCTTTTGCAGTTTTTTCAAATCCTTCATTCATAGCTTCGTCCTGTTCTTTTGGCACTCTTGAAAGAACGAAATCAGCTAAATCTCTTCCTTTATCTGGCTTTCCAACACCTACTCTAAATCTTGGGAAATCTTTAGTTCCTAAGCACTGAGTTATAGATCTCATACCGTTGTGTGTACCTGGGCTTCCTTTTTTTCTTATTCTAAGTTTTCCTACATCTAAATCTATATCATCGTATATCACTATCAGTTTGTCTAAATCTGGTTTATAGAACTGATAAAGGCTAACCACAGACTCACCACTTAAATTCATATAAGTTGTTGGTTTTACAAGGACAACCTTCTCTGTCCCAACTCTTCCTTCTCCTATTAAAGCCTTGTGTTTTATCTTTGTAACACTTATTCCGTATTCATCTGCTAATCTGTCTATTACTTCAAATCCTGCATTATGTCTAGTCTTTGCGTATTTTTGACCAGGATTTCCAAGTCCTACTATTATATACATTTACTCATCTCCTTTTTTAATCAATTTTTATATTATCCTAAATTATTTTCTCAATTATATCGAGGTAGCACTTTACTATATCAAATCCGAGAATATTCAATATAGCTGCGATAATTATATATGGAGCAAAAGCAATTTTTTTATCCCTATTTCCACAAATAAATCTTATAATCAAAAATATTGCAGAAACAAGAAAAGAGCCCGGTATCAACGATAACGAACTTTTAAATCCAATAGTCATAGCACAAAGAGCATACACACCTATATCTCCCGTCCCCATCATATTGGTCGCCTTTACTATTAAAAATGAAATCAAAGCACATAGCAAACCTGCCAACACACTATCTACTAAGATTTCAACATTTCCATTTACAATTTTAACTACACTCTGAATTATTATACCACTAAAAACAAGAATATCATACACATACATTGTATAATAATCTATTAAACTTATAATAATTGCTAAAACAAAAAATATAAAATATCCGATTCTATCTAAATTGTTTGGATAAATTTTTAAAATAGAGTTGATGTATGCAAATGTAGATATTATTAAGAATATCTTCAATTTTTTTATATTGATTTTTTTATAGTCTTCTTCTTCGATAAAAGCTTTTGCAACTTTTTGTACGATTGAAGTAATTATTATTGATAATACTATTGATAAAAATAAAATCTCAAACTTTTCTAAATCCATCTTTGAATTTTCTCTCCTTATATTTAATTTACTTTCTATGACTAATAAATATTTCTATCAATATTATTT
>SAMEA3387479__coassemble_1139_pt1 | contig 11535 bp, 9 predicted proteins | sample SAMEA3387479__metabat2_high_PE_005 | metagenome-assembled genome bin SAMEA3387479 (sample SAMEA3387479) | Felis catus | biome: Faeces | place: United Kingdom | collected 2012
ATACGAAAGTAAATCATATGTGTTTGACAATAAGGTTTTTATAAGTTTTTAATATTTATATATATTTAATGCTATTTTGCATTTTCAATCTTTTTAATTTATCTAATTTAAATAATTAGATTCCTAATTCCTGCTGAACTAATTCCTCAAATCTTTCAACATTTTTTACTTCACTTGGATCAAATTCACTTTTATATTCACTATTTGATAATTTTATTGCTAAAACTACGTCTCGTAGCTGTGTACAAGTGGCTCAACCAGCTTTTACACTTTCATATCTTCTTTTTGAAAGTATTTTTCTTATTCCTTCTAGTTTTTCAACTGACCCATCATTTGAGTTATATACATACACTTCCTTATCTTCTGTGAATATAAACACTCTATCTTCTTTGTCTATAGTAGACACTTTTTCTTTGATATTTAAGCTTTCTATAGCCTTGTTTTTCTTTTCATTTAATGCATCTCTTTGCGCTTGTATTATACTTGCCTCTCTTTTTGATTTCATAAATGAATAAATAAGCATTGCAACGAAGACAATTAATATTACCTGAATCATACTTCTCCCCCCTTATTTAGACAATTATATTAAAATATACTGTTTCAATTATATTTAGGTTATACCCCCTCTTTATACCTATAAACATTTTTCTATAAAAAAAGAGATAACTATAGATTTTTCCAATTTATAGTTATCTCACTAAATTAACTTATTTACTTTTAACTTACAAAACTAGTTTTTCCATCTTTTATTTCGACATTTATTTTTCCAACATTAGGTTCTCCACTAATCTTTTGTACTTTATTTCCATTTTCGTCGATTATATACCAAGTTTTATCCTTTCCCATACCAACTATTCCATATTTTTTATCATTATCTTTAATTATATCCGCTGATTTTATATCTGCGTATTTTGTTTTTGCTATATTTCCATTGATTGTATTAATTATGCTGTACTCCCCAGCTTGATATGCTATTATTAAGTTTGACATTGTAAATTCTACCCTGCTTACATTGACTAAAACAGTATTTTTATCTTTATCTAATATAGAATAGTATCCATCTTCTTCATCTACAGTTACATCATATCCATTAATAAAATCTTTATTTACAATCAATGATGTATTCAGCATAGATTCTCTTATCTTATGTACTGTTTCACCACTTTTTTCTATACTCTGATTTATACTCTTTGATATTTGCTCTGCTTTTTCTGCTTTTTTGCTCTCTACCTTTAAAAACATCCCCGATACAGCCACCGCTATCCCCAACATAAATACCGGCGTCCTAATTCCAACTATATATCTCCGCTTTGTATCTTTATCTATAGCTCTTGCAACCTTGTATAGATTGTATTTTCTAGCTATTTCAGACATTTTCTTTTCTGTATATAGTGTATCAGCATAAGATTTATTTACCATTATTTCCTCAAATCTAGTTTTAAAATCAGGATGCTCTAGATATGATTTTATATATGAGTTTGATAAAATCAATTTAAACATTTCCATGTTTATTTTTTTAGGAATTTTCTTTTCTATATAATCCAAGAAATACCTCATCTGATCTACTTCATCATCTCTAGTTCTTTCGTTATATATCTCATTAAAGATTTCTCCGTCTTTTGATTTTTTATTATTAGAACTATTTGTTTCAGATTTTTTATTAGTTTTTTCTTTACGATTATCTTTTATTTTAAAATCTTCTTCTTCTAAATTTGAATAGTCAATCTCTATAGATTTATTTTCTTCTTTCTTATTAACTTCAATAACTTCATCAGTACTTTTATTTGTATTTATACCAATTTCTAGATCCTCATCATCTAACACAGATTTACTAGCATATTTCATAGCCCATTGATACGCTTCTTGAACTATTTTAAATTCTTCTGGATAATCCTCAGGATGATATACCTTTGTTTTTTCTGCATATGCCTTTTTAATTTTTTTCTTGTCAGTTGTCGGATCTATCCCCAAAATATCCCAAATACTCTCTATCACGACAAGCGACCTCCTGTACCATCTATTATTTTAATATCTTTCTCTTTAATATCTTTTTCCTCTATATCCTTATCTTCAATACTATTGTCATCTATTCCAAAATCAGAGAATATATCTGATTCATTAAACTCTGAAATACTATCAAATACATCTAATAGCCTATCCATTTCTTCTACAATTTCTCTCTTTTTCTGTATATTATTTACACAATCTTTGTACATAATTTCAAGAGATTCCATTCTTTCTTGAAGCATACGTTTCAATTCTGGAGATAATTCTTTATATATTCTCCTTGCTCTTTCAATACATGCTTCATACTCTGGATTGCTATTTAATTTTATAGATATCTCCTTAATAGCATTTAACTGGTTACCCTCTTTTATAGACTCTAGTTTTTTATCATCACCTATTATAAATACACTTTTTTCACCTGTTGATATTATTTCTACTTCTACATATAGCATACTATTTATATCGTATGAATATGTTATATTGAACTGCTCATTCTCTTTATAATTTCTAGGTATTTTTACCTTTGTATGCCCAAGAAGAATATTGTCATTTTCGTACATTTCTTCTCCTTGATAAACAGATATACTTATATTATTTTGACCCCTTCTATATGCTTGAAGAGTTACAGTTCTACTTGAAGGCAATACTGTATTTTTAGGTATTATAACTTTTGCTAAAGGTTTACTTGAATCAGATTCATTTACAATAGGTGTACTAAGTGAAAATGGACAAATATCTGTAACGACTAAATCTTTTACTTCACTACATCTTTGTTTTATTCCTAGATATTTTCCAAGTCCCATAGCAACCATATAGTCTATATCTTCAGCTGACTCAACTGGTATTTTCAATAATTTTTCTAAATAATCTCTAACTATAGGCATATAGCTAGATCCACCTACCATTATCATTCTATCTATATCAGAAGGGACAAATCCACTGTCTTTTACAGCCCTTCTTATAACCTCTCTTATCTCATCTAAAATAGGTTTAGATATTAGAGATAGTATTTCATTTGTAATTTTCACCGAATATAATTTTCCTCTTATAGATAGGCTCATTGTTGCCTCTTCATTATCTTGTAATGCTATTTTCACTCTTTCTGCTGCTAAGAATAAACTTTCTTTTTCTGCTCTTAAAAGAGAATTATAGTCAATTTTATTTTGTTGACAAAAATGCATTGCAATTGCTTTATCAAAATCAATTCCACCTAATTGATTATTTCCAGCTATCGAGCATATACTGACTACATTTTCAAAACAATCTACAACAGAAACATCTAGAGTTCCTCCTCCAAAGTCAAATACTACAAATGTTTCAAATTCATCTTCGTGGCAGGCAATAGCTGCTGCAGATGGCTCATTTATTAACCTATCAACCTTTACTCCTATAATTTCTCCTGCTAGTTTTGTAGCCCTTCTCTGCTTTGCATTGAAATACGCAGGTACACTTATTACAACTTCTTCTACTTTTTCTTTTAAGTATTTTTCTGCATCATCTACCAACTGTTTTAGCACTAAGGCCGATAATTCCTGTGGAAGATATTTATTTTTACCAAGCTTGATTTTTTTATTACTTCCCATATCTCTTTTAAAAAGAGATGTTGTATTTTCTGGATTTGTAACTAGCTTTTGTTTCGCTATTTTTCCAACTATTAGCTCATTGTTTTCTATTGTAACTACACTCGGAGTTAGATATTCGCCAAATGAATTAGGTATCATCTCTACTTCTCCATCCCTAAAAACAACAGCTATACTATTTGTAGTTCCTAAATCTATACCTATCACAGCCATAATACCAACTCTCCTTTTCTTGAAATTTTATTTTTACTTAATTTATAAAATTTTATTTTATATTCTAGATTCTACCTATTAATAAAACTTTTATACTCGCTATTAAAAATAAACATCCTAATATAAATCCTGTGTACATGTATATAGAAGGCTTTCTATTATATCTCATTTGACTTGGATCATTTGGGTTTATATAAACAGTATGAATTTCACTATCTTGATATAATTTCATAGCTCCTTCATACATAGAATTATCTGATTTTATCTTGTATTTTCTACCATTGTAATTAAAGCTCATTATAGGAAAATAAATACTACTTCTTCCTGTTTTCTCTATAAATCCTTCTAATTTTGCATCAACTGTTTGATTACATTTCAATATAGTTTTTATCTCCTCTACACCTGCATATACCATAAATCCACCAAAAGTTATTCCAATAAGTGCAAAACTCGCCCTTCCAGAACTATCTAGTCCAGTTGCAAGAAATACTATTCCAAATACCGTAATAGCAATCCCAACTTTCCTAGAGTCCTTTTCACTTTTGCTGTATTTACTGCTAGACATAGCTATTATAAAAATTCCTAATCCAATAATAAGTAATCCTATTTTAAGCATATCAATTCCCCCGAACTTATCTCTTTTTTTTATTATCTCATTTATTTTTATCTAGGTAAACGTTTTTTATAACATATTTTACTTATTTCATTATATTTTAAAACAATTAATTTTATTTTAAAATTATTTTAACCTTATTTTAACCTTATTATAATATTATTTTGTTTTAATAGTATTTGAATTTATAAATATTATTAATAAATTTTGAAAAGGAGAGTTTAATTTATGAAATTTGCAAAGAAAATAGTTACTTTGGGATTAGTTGGTATTATAGGTATAGGTGCTTTAACTGGATGTCAATCTAATAATACAGAGTCTAATAATTCTAAAACTGAAGCAACTCAAGCTCAGGACGAAAACAAAGAAGAAGCAAAACCTTCTAATGATGTTTCTTTAGAAAAACAGTCAATAGGACTTGAAAAAGTATCAAATGCTAGACAACTTGGTGGCTATGTTACAGAGTCTGGTAAAAAAGTAGTAATGGATAAATTAATAAGAAGTGGAAAGCTGGCTGAAGCAACTGATACTGATATACAGAAATTAAAAGACTTAAATTTATCTACTGTAGTTGACTTTAGAACAACTGATGAAATAGGTAAAGAACCTGATCCAGAAATAGAAGGTGTAAAAAACGAACAGGTTAAAATATTAAATGAAAATGTAGATAACAATACAACTAAAGCAACTACTAAAGTTTATGATAATCCAGCAGAAAGCTTATTAGAAATGTATCGTAATGGTGTGTTAAGTGACGATATGTACAGTTCTGTACTTAATGATGAAACCGCTCAAAAAGGATTTACTCAATTTTTCCAAATACTATTAGAACAGGATGCTGACAAAGCTATCCTATGGCATTGTACTGGTGGTAAAGACCGTGCTGGCTCTGCATCTGCACTATTATTAAGTGTTTTAGGTGTAGATAGAGAAACTGTTTTAGATGATTTTGAATTAACTAATGAATTCCTAGCAGATAGAATTTCCTATATGCAAGGAGAAGCAAAAAAATTAACTGACAAACAAGATGAGATAGATGGAGTTGGAAAATTAACTGGAGTAGACAGAAGTTTCATGGAAAAAGCTCTTGCAGAATTAGATGAAAAATATGGCTCTCCTACAGAATACGTAAAACAAGAATTAGGACTTTCAGATGAGGATATCCAAACTTTGAAAGATAAATACCTTCAGTAAATAAAAACCTATAGACCTTTTAATTGGTCTATAGGTTCTTTATTTTATAATTTATTACATATCTCTAAGTATTTTTTTAAATTGGAATATAAATAATATACTAGTAAATAACACAGCTAGTATATCAGCTATTGGTTCTGCCATATATACAGCCATAGTTTTATTTTCTAAAAATCTAGGCATAATATATATTAGCGGTATTAGAAGTACAAATTTTCTCATAACAGCGACCATTATAGATCCCTTTGCATTTCCAATAGACGTAAATGTCATCTGGCAAGCAACCTGTATACCAAATAACATTAACCCTCCCATATATACACGAAGAGATGTTTCTGTAAATGCTATTAATTCTGGACTTGTTGTAAACATTTTTACAAATACTTGTGGCATAATCATTACAAGTAGCCATAAAAGAGCAGAGTATCCAACACTTATTTTTACTAAAAGTAAAAATGTCTCTTTTACTCTATCTTTATTTTTGGCACCAAAGTTAAAACTTATTATAGGCTGTGCTCCCTGTCCTATTCCTTGAAGTGGTAACAATGCAAACTGCATGACACTAGTTAATATTGTCATAGATCCTACAGCTATATCTCCTCCGTATTTTAATAAAGATGAGTTAAAACATACAGCTATAACACTTTCACTAGCCTGCATTATAAATGTTGAAAGACCTAATGTCATACATGGTACTATTATATCTCTTTCTATTTTTAAGAATGTTCTTTTTAATCTTATCTTTGTCTTTTTCCCTATTAAGAAATACATAATCCATATACAAGAAAGCGACTGTGAAATTATAGTGGCTAAAGCTGCTCCTTTTACTCCCATATTCATAGCAAATATAAAAATTGGATCTAGTATTATATTTGATACCGCACCTATTAAAACGGATAACATTCCTATTTTTGCAAATCCTTGCGCTGTAATAAATGCGTTCATTCCCAATGTAAGCTGAACAAATATTGTTCCTATTGAATATATATCCATATACTCAGTTGCATATTTAATAGTATTTTTACTTGCTCCAAACAAAAGCAATATTTTTTCATTAAAAATCAATAATATCGTAGTTAGTATTATTGATATTATTATCTGTGTTGAGAAGCAATTTCCTAATATTTTTTCAGCTTTTTCTGAATCTCCTTCTCCCATGGAAATACTTGCAAGAGGTGCTCCACCGCTTGCTATCAATGCTGCAAATGCAGATACAATTAAAATTATAGGCATACAAACTCCAACTCCAGTAAGAGCTAAAGCTCCTACATCCTTTATATGTCCTATATATACTCTATCCACTATGTTATAGAGCATATTTATAATCTGAGCTACTAAAGTCGGTAATGCCAATTTAAATAATAAACCTTTTATAGGCTCTGTTCCTAAAAAATCATCTTTATTTTCCATAAATTCTCCTATCTAAATTAAGTAATTTATAATATTTTACTGTTTTATTCCTTATTTTAGGCAAAATATTAAGGTAGACTTAATGATATAAAAAATCATCTAATCTACCTTAATATGTTTAATTATTATAAATTCTTCTTATTATAATTCTTCTCCATTAGACTCTATAACTTTTTTATACCAATAGAAAGAATCTTTTTTATAACGTTTTAATGTTCCGCTTCCATCATTGTTTTTATCTACATAGATAAATCCATATCTCTTTTTCATTTCACCAGTAGATGCACTTATTAAATCTATACATCCCCAGTATGTGTATCCTATTAAATCTACACCATCTTCAATAGCATCGCTCATTGCTTTTATATGCTCTTTTGTGTATTCTATACGATATTGATCGTGTATGCTTCCATCTTCTTCTAATTTATCTATAGCTCCAAGACCATTTTCCACTACCATCAGTGGTAACTGATAGCGTCCATATACTTCATTTAAGAAATATCTAAGTCCCTGTCCGTCTATACTCCATCCCCATTCACTGTATTTTAAATAAGGATTTTTAGCTCCAGTTGTAAAGTTCCCTTTTGCTTTTTCAGCATTTTCATCTTCTGTGACACATCCTGATGAATAGTAAGAGAATGTGATCATATCAACTGTACCTTCTTTTAAATCTATGAAATCCTGTTCTTCGGCTTCTAGTTTAAAATCATATTCTTTCCAAAGTCTCTGTGCATAGTATGGATATGCTCCTCTTGCCATTGTATCTAAGCAGTAGTAGCAATCTTCCTGCCAATGTTTCTGGCAAGATATTATATCATCTGGATTACATGTTAATGGATAATTACATACTCCACCTAACATAGCTCCAACTACCATTTCTGAATCTACTTCATGTGCTGCTCTAACAGCTCTTGCACTCGCTACAAACTGGTTGTGTAATATCTGCATTGCTTCACGAACTTTAGAATCAGGATAATTTGGTATAAATGTACGCATTAATATTGGGCTGTTTATTTCATTGAATGTTAGCCAATATTTTACTAATCCCTTATATTCTTTAAATAGCACTTTTGTGTATTTTTCAAATAGATCTATTAATTCTCTATTGCTCCATCCACCTAGTTCTTCCTCTAAATATAAAGGCATATCATAATGGAATAAAGTTACTAGTGGCTCTATATCGTATTTTTTTAATTCTTCAAATACTCTTCTATAAAAATCTAATCCTTCTTTATTTGGTTCTTCTTCTATTCCTTTTGGGAATATTCTAGACCAAGATATAGACATACGGAATACTTTGAATCCCATTTCTGCAAATAATGCTATATCTTCTTTATATCTATTGTAAAAATCTATTCCCTCATGAGAAGGATAGTAATAACCTTCAAATACTGTTCTGCGTGCTCCTTTAGGTAACTGTTCAAACATTGAAGCTTTACCAGGTTCACCATCTTTTGATATATATGTTGTGTATCTAGGCTCAGATACAGTCCCTGCTGTAACCGCATCTGAAACTGTCATTCCTTTACCGCCTACATTCCATGCTCCTTCACACTGATTGGCAGCTACTGCGCCACCCCATAAGAAATTTTTTGGAAATGCCATTTTAATTCACGCTCCTTATTTCACTATTTTTAACATAGCTTCACCTTTTTTGTGATGCTCATTATCTATTTCTAAAACGTCTAAATAATCAAATGTATTAGTTATTATTACAGGTATTTCACAAGAATATCCTTCTTTTTCTATATTTTCTTTTTCAAAAGAAACTAATAGCTGTCCTGCTTCTACCTTATCTCCTGCTTTTACATGAGATTCAAAATATTTTCCTTCTAGAGATACTGTATTTATCCCTATATGTATTAATATTTCACAACCATCATCACTTAATATACCTATTGCGTGTTTAGTAGGGAAGATAGTTTTTACTTCACCATTAACTGGAGAGCAAACTTCACCATTATCTGGAACTATTACACATCCTTTTCCAAGTGCTTCACTTGCAAAAGCATCATCTTCTGATTCTGATAATGGCTTTATAGTTCCATCCATAGGCATTAATATTGTTTCTTTAATATTTACTATTTTTTCTTCATTTGTTTTCTCTTTTTTATTTGCATCTGTTTTACCAGAGTTATTTCCTTCTAAGTAATCGTAATCTGAGTCTTTGTATATTGCCATTCCTAATACTAATGAAACTAGAAGAGGTATAACAACCATCATAGCTATTCCTATTAGATTTGCATCAGTTGGACTTATAAATCCTAATAAACCTATAACACCCATCCCTGCATAAGAATACATTTTTATTCCCATTAAAGCTACGATTATACCACCTACTGCACCACCTATACAGTTAACTACAAATATTTTCTTTCTTGGTAGTGTTACCGCATATGTAGCTGGCTCAGTTACACCAAATATAGCTGATATAAATGCTGGTAATGATACTTCTTTTAATTTAATATTTTTAGTTTTTAGATAAACTGCTAATACTGTACCTACTGTAGCAAATGTAGCTGGGTATGAAAGTGCTAGCATCTGGCTTGGATTTCCTGCAACTAGATCCATAAATGCTACAACTGTTAGAACACCATGTATTCCAAACATAACAAATACCTGCCATAATCCACCCATTATTATTCCTGCTATTAATGGAGAGAAGTCACATATAGAAGTAAGAGTTACATTTAATCCTGTACCTATTAAATTAGCTGCTGGCCCTATTATTATGAAAGTTATTGGGAAACTTATTAATAATGTTAGTAAAGGAGTCATAAATCCTTTTACCATTTTAGGCATATTTCTATCTATAAATTTATATAAAGGTGCTGCAAATAATAGACCAAATAGAATTGGCATAAATGTTGATGTATAAGTAGTGTTTATATTATGCCCAAAGAAGTTTAAGTCTACATTCTGTATAGTTGGATAACACATAGCAGCCGCTAGTATTAATCCAAAGAATGGGTCTATTTCGAATTTTTTAGCTAAGTTGTATCCTAACATTAATGGTAGGAAGTAGAAGAAACAATCTCCCGCTGCATTTAATAACATATATGGTCCAGATTCTGGACTAATTCCTAATATAGTTAGTACAACTGTTAAACCTTTTATAATCCCGCAAGCGCATAGAAGATTTAGTACTGGTCCAATCCCTCCAGATATAACATTTAGAGCTCTGTTTAATAAACTCTGTTTCTTTTTGTCTGACTTGCTATTATCAACAATAGCATCTGGACTCATTCCAAGCTGTTTTAGAACTTCGTTGTATACATCTGTTACATGTTCACCTATTACAACCATATACTGATCTATAGATTTTGATTTTACAACTGTAACAACTCCATCCATATTTTTTAGTACTTCATCATTTGCTTTTGATTCATCTTTTAATTTGAATCTTAGACGAGTAACACAATGTGTTAAACTCTCAATGTTTTCTTTTCCGCCGACATTTTCTATTATGTCTGCTGCTAATTTTGTGTAGTTTTTCATTTTTTCTCCTCCGTCTTAAGTATAAAAACTTATCTGAAGGTTTAGCCAACTTAATGTTACCATCCTTTGTCAAAATAAAGTCACCTGTTTGAATTTATTTTTTACTCTTCATTTTGACTTTTATATATAACACGCTCTATATGAATAGTAAGGTATAACTGTTCTTCCTTTGATAATTCATATTTGTATTTACGTGATATAAACTCTGTAATTCTTTCAACACATGCGTATGAAGATGCATATTTAACTTTTACAATATCTAATAGATCATCCTCATCTGTGTCTTTTATAATTTTGTCTGAAAGCAATCTCTGTGCAAAGAATTTTAAATGTGTTATAAATCTATAATAATATACAGAATCTGTATCAAATTCTACTGAAAAATGATATTTCACTATATTTGATATTTCCTGCATTATCTTTGTTATTTCAATAGTTTGATACATATCATCATTTTCCATACCTGCATTCACTATATGCAGTGTTATAAATCCTGCCTCATCTTCTGGTAGAGATACATGCAGTTTTTCATTGATTATATTCAGTGCTTTTAATGCAAGTTGAAACTCTTCTGGATAAAATCTCTTGATATCCCAAATCATATAATTTTTTATTGTAATACCATCTAAAAATCTATTTACAGCCATATGAATATGGTCACTTAAAGAAATATATATTGTGTCACTTATTTTTTTACCAGATTCAAGTTTAATCATATCTATTATCTCATCAGCTACTTCTAAATATGGAAGAGGTATATCTGATACTATTTCCTGGAATCTTTTATTCTTAACTTTATCTTTTAAAATAAATACTTTATTTACTTCTTTTTCATCTACAAAATCTCCACTTTTTTTCTTAAAAGCTATTCCCTTGCCACATACAACTTGTTCTATTCCATTTTCATCTTTTATAATAACTACATTGTTATTTAAAACTCTATCTATAATCATTTAAATCTCTCCTTTCGATAAGATTTGCTTTTTTTTAACAAAAAAGACCTATTTACATATGTAGAAA
>SAMEA3387479__coassemble_1300_pt1 | contig 10252 bp, 4 predicted proteins | sample SAMEA3387479__metabat2_high_PE_005 | metagenome-assembled genome bin SAMEA3387479 (sample SAMEA3387479) | Felis catus | biome: Faeces | place: United Kingdom | collected 2012
TACATAAGTTTTCCACAGTTTTAAATTATTATAATTTCCTTAGGAATAAAAAAAGACGAGAGATAAATCTCTCGCCTTTTGTATGTAAATTTAATTATTTACTTGAAACACAGTTATATCTTAGTATCTGTTGTTGTTAGTTAAGTTGAATCCTTCTGCTAAAGTTTTAACTACATCTTTAGCTACACCTATACCTATCTGGTATAATGCAGTTGATTCTTTAGTATTTAATTCTAAAGCGTTTATCTGTTCTTTAGATAATTTATCTGTAGCAAGTACTATTGGAGCTTTTATTTCTGATGCAAAGTTAGCTGCTGCTAATGCGTCAACTAATTCTGATTTATCTCTCTGTCCGTCTTTAGCTACTATTACATGATCTGTATTTCCAGATAAACTAGCTACTGTTCCTACAAAGTTTCCTTTGTAATATGTTTCTATTATTTTAGCATTTGTAGCTTTTCTGTTTGAACCACCTAATCTTGTTACTGATTTTACTGCAGCTTTTAATTCTTTTTCTTCTGCTGGTGTTACTACAGATTCTCCACCTACTATAGCTACGTTAGCATTTTTATTGAATGTATAAAGAGCGTCTTCTGATATTCCGCCTTTTTTAGCTACTACTATTGGAGTTTTATTGAATGCTGCAACTGAAGCTATTGACATTGCATCTGCTTCACCTTCTGCTCCAACTACAAATCTTTCTTTTGTACCAGTTGCATCTTCTATAGCTTCTGCTACCTCTAATGAAGTTTCTTCTCTGTTATCTCCACCAAATCTTTCTACTTCGAATCCTAATCCTCTTAATTCTCTTTCTAATGATTTATTAAGAACTGATTCTCCACCTCCTAAATGTATTTTAACTTTGTCTAAAGAACCTATTTTTATATCTGCTAATAATTCTTTTAAGTATGCTTCTGTTGCTTTTGGTAGTTTATCTGCTTCTGTTAATAATATTGGTGCTGAAATACCATTATTCTTTTTAGTAGCTGCTAAAGGAGCTGCTGCTAATCCATCAACTAACGCATTTCCATTTACTAATACTATATTTGCAGTTCCTACTATAGAATCTTGTTCCCCTACAGTTGTTAATCCAGCATATTCTTTAGCTATTTTTACTGCTGTTTCATATCTATTATCACCTGCTAATATATCTACTCTTGCTAATGGTTTTAACATCCATGTTGCTAATCTTTCAGCATTTTTTTCATCTTTTGATGTTATTGTGTAAGTTACTTCTGGTAATTCTTTTTTATCATTAGTTGTATCTAGTTTGAATGAAGGGAATGTTACTGTAAATACATAGTTTCCTTTAGTATCTTTCTCTATAGAAGTTTTTACTTTTCCTCTATTGAAAGTTGTATCTCTATTAGTTGTATCATTAGCTGTTATAGTACCAGCATTACCATTTACTCTGTATCCTCTTCCCATTGCATCTGCTTCTTTAAGCATTGTGAAGAAGTCATGTCCTTTAGTTGTTAACATTAAACCATCGTATAAGTCTTCTATTGCTAAGTTCTGTCCACCAGGAGTTATTGTTATTTCTTCAACTATTGAAGCTCCTACAGGAACAAATTCATTTACTCCCTTCTGTGGGAATCCTTTGAATGAAGTTGCTGCTAATGCACTTGAAGCTGCTGGTAAATCTCCAGGAACATCATTTTCATTTATATATTTAGTCGCATCTATTTCATTGCTTCCTACTGTTAATTTTAAAGCTGGAAGATTAACAGCTGATTTAAATGTTACAGTTAATGTTTCTCCATCAGAAGAAAGATCTACGCTATCTACTATATTCTGTAATTTTCCAGTTGTTGCTGTTTTTTCAATATCTAAGTATCTTTTTAAAGTTGCTAACTCAGTTTTATCATATACAGCATGTTTTTCAGTTGTTGCATAGTATTTTTCATTTTCTACAACATGACCTTTTGATTTTACTAAAACTTTAGTTCCAACTTTTAAATTTCCTAATAAATTCTGTAAATCTTCCTGAGAATCTATGTCAGCATCTTTATAAACATGACCATTTATTTCTAGGTAGTATACTAACTTTCCTGCTTCGTTTCCATTTCTATTTTTATCTGCTACTGTTTCATCAGCAAATTTAACTGATAAATACTGGTTTCTAACTTTCTGGATTAATAATCCTAGTTCTGCGGCACTTGCTTCACTCTTCTGAACTTCTGCTGCTAGCACTGGTGCTACACTACTTGCTAACATCGCTCCTGCCATTACTACTGATAATTTTTTCTTGTTCATTATCTTTTTACCTCCGTTTTTCTTTTTTTATTCGTTACATCTCTTTTTTTCTCTATTCTCTTGCTCTACGCAATTCTTTATTCTTCCACATTTTTATTGAACGAAGCACCCAACCACCTCCCCAAACGCAAAAAATCAAACAAATAATAATATATAACACTTCTAAAAATTATATATCTCAGTTATAACTAAAAATGACGAAATAGCTAGTGTGATACAATTATATTTATTAAAAATAACCAAAAAGGATAAATATATAAACAAATTTTCTCTATATACATCGAAAATAACAAAAATTATGATATAATCAATATTAAATAATAAATATACAACAAAAAGAGGTAATTTTATGATATATATGAATAAACTATTCTACAATTTAGGCTCTATGGAACAAAGAATAGAAAAAGTTGAAGAGAGAAAAAACTACGATTCAACGTTACAAATAGGTCTAAAAATTAAACCTGAAAAGCAAAAAAATAAATACGACTTATACTATGTTCCAACTTTGGAAACAATGAATATAATCAGAAAAATTAATTTAGAAGATAAAAGAATAGCAGAACTTTATGAAAAACTTCCAGATATAGCCAAAGAAAGTTTCTATATTGATATTGTCAGCTCTGAAATCCAAAACACTAATAATATAGAGGGGGTAGAGAGCAAGAGAGAAGATATAGTCTATACAACTAAAAAAGTTGTAAAAAATAATATAAATAACAAAAATGATGATTTGAAATTTTTAAGTATTGTAAGATCATACACAGCAATTAAAAATATGAATAATGATTCGACTAGTGATGAATCAGTTAGAAAAATAAATGATGTTAAAGATATCAGAAAAATTTATGATAGTATAACTGCTGAAGGAGTAGCAGAAGAAAATCTTCCAGATGGAGAACTTTTTAGAAAAGGTGTAGTTTATATTCAGGGTAAAAAGGGAACTTTGCACGATGGGGTATCTAATGCTGATAATTCAGAGCCGATTATAAAAGAGCTTTTATCAAAATTAGTTGATTTTATAAATACTCAAGATTGCAATTTAATAAAAAATGCAATTTTCCACTACTATTTTGGATATGTTCATCCATTTTACGATGGAAATGGAAGAACGGCTAGATTTATTTCTAGTTTGATTTTGCAAGAAGAGTATTCTTGGTTGACAGCTTGTTCACTTTCTCAAGGTGTTAATAAGAAAAGAAATTTATATCTTAAAGCATTTGAAAGTACTAATAGTTTAGCAATGCAGGGTGAGATGAATTTCTTTGTAGATTCATTTTTAAAACTTATCAATATTGGACAAAATGAGATTTTAGAGAATTTATATAGCAAGACAATACTTCTTGAAGCAGCATATGATGTTATTAAGTCTGATGAAAGAGTATTAAGTGATGAAAAAATGTTTAATATTGTTTATTCTGCTGTTCAGATGTATCTTTTTGGAAATAATGATTATCTTGAGATAAAAGATATTGAAGATTTAGCTGATTGTGGAAATGCAAAAGCCAGAAAGTATGCTAATAATTTATGTGAGATGAACATTTTGAAGAAAATTTCTCAGAAACCTATTAGATTAGTGTTAGAGCCAAGGTATATAAGTTAGTTGATTGTTTGATTATACAGAACATATGTTTTTTTGAAAAATTGTTGACAAAAATAGACTTACAAAAGCAAGTCTATTTTTGTCTTTTTTTGTGGGTAAAATGGGGAAGGCTACGCCTAAAAAAAGACGAGGGAATAATCCCTCGCCTGATATGTAAATGTGTTATTTACTAGTATTATTTAATAATTAAAAAGCTTTTGGTAATCCAAGTAATTCTGCAAGTTTAGCAACTACGCTTCTTTCTACACCATATCCTATCTGGTATATAGCTTGAACATCTTTTGCTAATTTATTTACTTCGTTTAACTGATCATTAGATAATTTATCAGTTGCTAATACTACTGGAGCTTTTTTCTGAGATGCTAAGTTTGCAGCTGTTAAAGCATCTACTAAATCCATTTTGTTTTTCTGTCCATCTTTAGCAACTACTACATTACTTGTATTGCTAAAAGTATAGAATCTTTTAATTATAGCAGCATTTGTTGCCTGTCTATTTTTACCAGAAACTCTTTCTATAGTTTTTTTGTTTTCTTTAGCTATTTCTTTTAATTTAGCTTCTTCTTCTGCAGATATAGCAGCTTCTCCACCTACTATTGTTATATTAGCTTTTGATCTTTCTATTGCTTTAAATGCAGCTTTAGATAATCCACCTTTTTTAGCTACAACTATAGAACCATAATTTGAAGAAGCAACTGGAGCTATTGACATAGCATCCGCTTCACCGTTAGCACTTACTACGTATACATTCTGAGGTTTTCTCTGTTCTAATACTTCTAAAGAAGTTTCTTCTCTATTTTCTCCACCATGTCTTTTTACTTTGAATCCATAGTCTTCTAGTTCTTCAACAACTGATTCAGTTACAACAGCTTCTCCACCTACTATGTGTATAGTTATTTTTTCTAAATCCTGTATTGGTTCTGCTTTAACTAATTCTTTTAAGTATTCTTTTGTTTCTTTAGGAAGAGTATTAGATTTTGTTAATAATATTGGTGCTGCTTTAGAGCTTTTACCTAAAGACCAAGCTAAAGGTGCTGCAGAAAGTCCATCTACTAATGCCTCACCATTTACTAATACTATGTTACCTTCCGTAGCTACTGATGTTAAATCAGCCTGTTCTTTAGCTATTTTAACTGCTGTTTCATATCTATTAGCTCCTGCTAATACACCAACATTGAATTCTTTTGCTTTTATCCAAGATTCTAGTATATCAGCATCTTTTTTATTTAATCCTCTTACTGTTATAGTTTTTATAACTTTAGTAGGATTGTTAGAATTTTTATCAGTAACGTTTATATTGAATCCATATATTCCTGGAAGTAAATTAGTTACATCCGCATAATCATAATCTAAATCTTTATTTTTTTCTGTTGCATCTGCTTTTAATGTTTCTAATAGTTCAACACCTTTTTCAGTTAACATTAATCCATCAAATAAATCTTCAACTTTGTAAGCATCTTTTACATCTGCTGCTTTAACTAAGTTTATTTCCTGAACTAAAGTTCTTCCTGGTAATATATCAGTTGATGATGCATTTCCTCCAGGAGTTGTTGCAACAGCAAAGTGGTCAAATTTCTGAACATCTTCTTCATTTGCTGGACTTAACTTATAATCATTTTTATCTCTTGGATCTGATAAATTTAATAGTTTTTCACCTGGTAATAATGTTATAGTTTTCTTTTCTTCAGAACCAGCACTTGCATCAACAGATACATTTAAAGTTATTTTAACACCTTTATCAGCTGTACTTCCTTCTACACACTCAACTTTATCAACAAATTTATTATCTTTATATTTTCCTGAACCTACTGTTGAATCACCTATTAAAGTTGCTAAATTTGTAACTGTAGCTGTCTGTTCAGAATCTGGTTTTTCAGTTCCTAATTTGTATAAGTCTGTTAATTTTCCAGCTTCATCTATTCTTGTTTCTTTTTCATATACTCTTATTGTTTTTTCAGAAGTATCTGTAAGAGTTTTTATCTGAGTATTTATATCAGCTAAATTATTGTATAAAGTTACTTTAAGTGTACCATTAGTATTTTTATCAGATTCTCCCTTTGCAACTATTGTAAATCCATATGCTGAGTCATCTGTATCTGCTGTTCCATCTAGCATTTTAGATTTCATTAGGTTTCTTATACCTTCCATTACTAGACCTCTCTGGTCTGATCCCATTGTTTCTGGAGTAACTTCTGCGGCTAATACTGGCGCAACTGATGTAGCTAACATCGCTCCTGCCATTACTACTGATAATTTTTTCTTGTTCATTATCTTTTTACCTCCGTTTTTCTTTTTTTATTCGTTACATCTCTTTTTTTCTCTATTCTCTTGCTCTACGCAATTCTTTATTCTTCCACATTTTTATTGGACGGAACGCCCAACACACCCCAAAACGCAAACTCTACACGTAACCTATCACGCATAGAAAAAATAACCATAAATCACACAAGCATTGAAAACACTCAATCTCATAGAAACAAATCAACTAAACTCATAAATCTATCACGCTTTAATCACGTTAACATGATTAAAATGATTGAAACAATAATGTAGACGTGATAGAATTGTATTAGAAGTATAAATGGAGGTGAGAAAATGCTACCTAAAAAGGAAACACTAACAATAGAATTTAAAAGTGATAAAAGGAAATACCCCGATTCAGAAATTTTTGATGCTGTTGTAGCATTTGCAAATACTGAAGGAGGAGATTTATATCTTGGGATAGAAGATTCTGGAGAGGTGACAGGTGTTCATCCTATGCACGAAAATCCAATAACGTTAAGCGCATACATTGCAAATAATACAATTCCGCCAGTTTCTATACGAGCAGAGATTATATATGATAAACTGCCTGTTTTGAAAATTTCTGTTCCAAAGTCGTTAAACGGGATTGTTTCAACAATAAATGGAAAAGTTTCGCACAGAAGAATCAAGGCTGATGGTACACCAGAAAATATTCCTATGTATCCATATGAATTTGCAACTAGGATGTCTGATTTGAGGATGTTAGATTATTCTGCAATGCCAATTCAGCAATCATCAATAAACGATTTTGATCCAATAGAGATAGAGCGTTTGAAAAGTATAATCTTTAATTACAATGGAGATAAGAATCTACTGGAATTGCAAGATGAAGATATTTTCAAGGCACTTGGTTTGGTTAGGGAGCAGGATAATAAATTACTTCCTACAGTTACTGGATTATTATTGATTGGAAAAGTATCTGCTCTTAAGCAGTATATTCCAACACATTCGACATCTTTTCAGGTATTAGTTGGTACTGATGTCAAGGTAAATAAGGATATTTCTAGTCCATTGTTAGCGACTATTTCCGAGATAAGCAATTATCTAGATGCGTGGAATCCAGAGCGTGAAATGGAGCTTGGGCTTTTTAGAGTTCCTATTCCTGATTTTGATAAGAGGGCAATTCGTGAAGCTATCGTCAATGCATTTAGCCATAGAGATTATTCTAAAATGGGACGAGTGAGAATAGCTATAACTGATGAAGGTATTACAGTTGCTAATCCTGGTGGGTTTGTAGAAGGAGTTAGTATAAATAATCTTCTTACAGCTGAGCCACATGGAAGAAATCCTCAGTTAGCAGATGCGCTTAAAAGAATAGGTCTTGCAGAGAGAACTGGACGAGGAATTGACAGAATTTATGAAGGATCATTGATTTATGGAAATACGCTTCCAGATTATAAAAATTCTACATCTGTTACAGTTTCGCTGTTTATTCCGAGAAGTAGACCAGATATTCAGATTACAAAGCTGATTTTTGATGAGCAGAAGAAGTTAGGTCATAATCTTTCTTTAAATTCTCTTATGATTTTGAATACTATTAGAGATTTCCCAAAATCTACAGTTAAGGATATTGAAATTGAAACAAATATCTCTGAAGTTGCTATTGTAAATATTTTGGATGAGTTTGTGGAGAGAGGAATTGTTGAAGAGAGTGGACGAGGAAAGAGCAAAGGATATGTCCTTTCGCCTAAAATTTATAAGGTTAAAAATAAGAAATCTAAAATTAGCAGTTCAAATGAGGAGCTTGAAGATATGATTGTTGATTTTGCAAGAAGGAAGAAAGAGGGAATTTCTCGTTCTGATGTTGTCAGCTTGCTAGATGTTGGTGGAGATAAGGCATATAATTTGCTTAAGAAACTTGTTAAGGATGGCAGGTTGAGAGTTGAAAAAAACGGAAGATATACTAGATATTTTGTTTAGTGTAGGGAACATATGTTTGCAATAAATTATATAGGCAAAAATAGACTTACAACAGTAAGCCTATTTTTGTCTTTTTTAGTTTTTGTAAAAAGAAAAGACGAGAGAATAATCCCTCGCCTTTAGTATATAAATTATATTAACTTTTGACTATCTATTTGATAAACCTAAGTTTTCAGCTATAGCTTTAACTACATCTCTAGCTACACCATGTCCTACCTGATATAAAGCGTAAGAATTTTTAGCATTTAATTCTAATGCATTTATCTGAGCTTTTGATAATTTGTTTGTAGCAAGTACTATTGGAGCTTTCTTTTCAGATGCCATGTTAGCTGCTGCTAATGCATCTACTAATTCAGATTTGTTGTTCTGTCCATCTTTTGCTACTACAACGTTTTTAGCTGCTCCTACAAATCCATTTTTGTAGTATTTAGCTATTATTTCAGCATTTGTTGCCTGTCTGTTTGATCCAGCTATTCTTGCTATACCACTTGCTTCAGCTTTTATTGCATTGTAGTCAGCTTTAGATACTGCATTTTCTCCACCTATTATTGTAGCTTTTTTACCTCTTAATTCGTATGTAGCATCTTCAGTTATTCCACCTTTTTTAGCTACTATTATTGGAGTTTTTGTATTAGCTGCAACTGATGCTATTGACATTGCATCTGCTTCACCTTCTGCTCCTACTACGAATGCTTCATCAGCATTAGTTCCTGCTAATCCTTCTATAGCCTCAGCTACTTTTAATGAAGTTTCTTCTCTGTTGTCTCCACCGTATCTTTCTACTTTGAAGCCTAAAGATTTTAATTCTCTTTCTAATGATTTGTTAAGAACTGATTCTCCACCTACTAAATGTATTGTAGCTGTCCCTAATTTACCTATTTTAACATTAGCTAAAACTTCTTTTAAGTATGCTTTTGTTGCTTTTGGTAAAGCATCTGCTTCTGTTAATAATACTGGAGCTCTATGTTTTGTAGATTCTGTACCCTGAGCATTTAATCCTAAAGCTGATGCTAGAGGAGCCGCTGCTAATCCATCTACTAATGCATTTCCGTTAACTAACACTATATCTGCTGATAATCCGTTTTTAGAAACTGTTTCACCTGTTAATTCTGCATATTCTTTTGCTATTTCAACAGCTGTTTCATATCTGTTATCTCCTGCTAATATATCAACTCTTGCCTGAGGTTTTATCATCCATCCAGCTATTCTTTCTAAGTTAGCTTCATTTGTTCCTGTTATTGTGTATGTTTCAGCTGCTAACTGTCCTTTAGCACCTATTTCTACTGTAAAGTATCCTTTTCCAGCTTTCATCTCTATTGCTTTTGCAATATTGCTTTCATATGATTTACCATTGTATTTTATCCATGGTTTAGAAGTATTATTACCTCTTATGTTTACAGTTCTTCCCATAGACTGAGCTTCTTTTAATAATGTGAAGAAGTCATGTCCGTCAGTTGTTAGCATTAATCCATCATATATATCATCTAATGCTATATCATATCCACCAGGAGTTATTGTTACTTCTGCTAATAATGTATTTTCTAAATCTTCAACTTTTACAGAACCACTTGTTGCTGGTTTTGCTTCGAAACCATCTACATATGGTATATTTGCTTCAGCATTATTTATGCTGTATCCATTGAATGTTGGTTTTACGAAATCTACTTCGTAGTCATTAGTTGTGTAAGTTAAAACTGTTCCATTTTTTAACTGTACTTTTAATTCTTTAGCTGATTCGTCAACTGACATTCCCTGTATAACAACTGCAGTAGCTTTATTATTTTCGAACCAATTAACAGCTGATTTCATAGTATCTAATGTATATTTTCCTAATTTAGTAGAATCACCTGTTTTTTTAGTTGAGAAATAGTTTCCTTTTTCATCAGCAGCAAATCCTTCTGACCATACATATAATTTCTGACCAGCTTTTAAATTTGCTATAGTATTATTGCTATCTGTATCAACATCTCTTACTGGAGTATTATTAAGATCTGTTGTAAAGTAGTATACAGATTTGTCAGCGAACTGAGTATCTGTCATATGGAATTTTTTACTGTTTAAGAAAGTTCTTAATTCACTTTTTACTACTCCTAAATCATTTGCTGATACTTCATATTTTTTGTCAGCAGTTGTTTCAGCTGCTAGCACTGGTGCTACACTACTTGCTAACAT
>SAMEA3387479__coassemble_1354_pt1 | contig 9769 bp, 7 predicted proteins | sample SAMEA3387479__metabat2_high_PE_005 | metagenome-assembled genome bin SAMEA3387479 (sample SAMEA3387479) | Felis catus | biome: Faeces | place: United Kingdom | collected 2012
GGACTTCAAACAGTTAGATGCTTGGTCAGAAGAAGAAAACTTCAACATCAAAATATCTAAAAAAGGAAAAGTATTCTTTGGAAGAAAAGGTGGAAACAATGTTTCTAAAGCTAAACAGTCAAAATCGCACAACAAAGAAAAAGAATATATAATCAAAGAAGGTATGGACGTGCCAGCACTAGTTGATCTGGGAGTATTTACAAAAGAAGGGAAAGTAGTCAAATCTAAGTACGACAAGTACAAACAAATAAACAAATTTATAGAATTAATAGACCATGGAATAAGAAAGAATGACTACAAAGAACTTACTATCTTGGACTTTGGATGTGGAAAATCTTCCCTAACATTTGTACTTTACTACTATTTTGTAGAGATAAAGAAAATAAACGTAAAAATGATAGGGCTTGATTTAAAAGAAGATGTAATTAACAAGTGCAATGAAATTGCAAAAAGATACAACTACGAAAATCTTCACTTCGAGCTTGGAGATATAAATGGATACAAATACAACAACAAAGTAGATATGGTAATCACGCTTCATGCATGTGACACAGCTACAGATTATGCGCTTTACAATGCGATAAAATGGAACACTAAGATGATATTCTCGGTTCCATGCTGCCAGCACGAACTAAATGCACAGATGAAATCAGAAGATTTATCAATCCTTACAAACTACGGGATAATACAGGAAAGAGTGGCAGCACTTATGACGGACGCAATAAGAGCCAACCTACTTGAAAGCGTGGGATACAAAACTCAGCTACTTGAATTTATAGACATAGCTCACTCTCCTAAAAATATCTTAGTGAGAGCCGTTAAATCAAACATATCAAAAGAAAAAAGAGAAAAAGCGCTAAAAGAAGTAGATAATCTAGTTAAAGAATTTAACTTTGATCAGACACTATACAGACTTCTAAAAGAGGATGGTTTAATATAGTTTAAAAATCAGAAAATCATAATTAAAAATTCTAAAAAAAGGAAAAGGGTGGAAAAAATGATTACAATAATATCTCCAGCCAAAAATATGAGAAAATCTGAAGACTGGAAAGAACTAATTGACGAAGGGGAGCTAAGCTGCCCAAGACTTTACGAAAAATCAAACGAGGTACTTGCTCATATGAAGGAGTACATAACTGAGGAAATACGGGCAATAATGAAAATAAAAGAGGAACTAGCTCAGTTAAACTACTGTAGATTTCAGAGAATGAAACCTATATCTTGCTGTAAAAATTCTAAAGACGGCAAAGAAAGTCCTAAATTTACTGGAAAAACACCAGCTATATTTGCCTACGATGGAATACAGTACAAAAGTATATCGCCAGAAAGCATATCAAAAGATGGGATAGAATTTTTAAATGATCACCTTAGAATAATAAGTGGACTTTATGGAGTGCTTAGACCTTTTGATATGATTGACGAGTACAGACTTGAAATGCAGACTAAAGTAAAGATTAACGACAAGGCAAATCTATATTCTTTTTGGGATGGCAGCATCTCTGGAAATATATCTGAAGACTTAGGTGGAGAAGGAATTGTACTTAATTTGGCATCAAAAGAATACAGTAAAACTGTAGAAAAATATTTTGATAACAAAAAATCAGAATCAAAAATAAAGCTGATTACATGTACATTCAAGGTTGAAAAAGCAGGAAAATTAAAAGTTGAATCGACAGCTTCTAAAAAAGCTAGAGGATATATGGTTAGATACATAGCTGAAAACAAAATTGACGATATAGAAGGTGTGAAAACTTTCAATATAGATGGATTTACATACTCTGAAAATGAATCTACAGAAAAAGAGATTGTATTTGTAAAGAAGGTCGATTAAAAGAAACTAAAAATAAAAGTTAAACTAGAATTAAGTCAGATAAACTAAGAAAAAGAAAAATAAAAAAGTTAGAGGAAAAAGAGGAAAACTATGGAAAAAATAGCAGTAATAGCTGGAACTCCGATAGACACTCAAATGGGAGCGGAGTTTCTTCAAAAAAAGGGATTAGAAACTGAGGAATTTCCAGTATCTGAAAACCCTGTTGAGCAGACAAAATTCCAAGCAATGCCACAGGAAACAAAAGAATTGGAAATGAAAAAAATAATAAATAAAATAAAAGAATGTGGAATAAAAAAAATATTTGTATACTGCAACTCTCTAAGCTCGGCAGTAGATATGGAAAAACTATCAAAAGAAGAAAACATCGTAATAGTAACTCCAATGGATGCGTACAAAAAAATAGCTGTGGACTACAACTCAGTAGGTGTATTTGCAGCTAACAATCAGGGGCTTGCTGGAATAGAGAGAACAATAGTAGAAAAAAACAAAAACTGTAATGTCATAGGAATAGGAATACTTCCTGTCGTACTAGATGTAGAAGATAAAAAACAAGCTCAAGACATAATAGCCGACAACCACCTAGACTTGGCGGTTCAATTCTTTGAAAAAAACAAAGTTGAAGCGATAATACTTGGTTGCACGCATTTTCCATACTTTGAAAAAGAACTAAAAAAATGCACTGAACTGGAAATAATAAACCCATCAGAAACAATGCATAAAATTTTAATTGAATATTAAAAAATAAAGAGCAAGGTTGTAACTACATAATTTGTGGAAAACTCCTTTGGCTCGAATAATAGTAACCTCCTCTCCAGGCAATCAAGTTGCATTGTCGAGTTCGGTTTACTATTATCCTCACCAAATCGAGTTTTCTCCAAAAATTAATGTAGTTACAAAACCTTGCTCTCATCTTTTAGACTCTTCAAACTAAAATTTTGGAAAAGAATGGTAAAAAGTTTGAAGTAAGTAAATAGAGATAAGTAATAAAGGTGAGTATATAAGATAATATTAAAATAATTTTATTATATTTGATGAGAATAGTAGCATTTTAGTTGCGAGATTAATAAAAAGTTAGGCTGTTTAATTTTGTAATTATCTTTTTCGTGACATAATATTTTATAAATTTACTAGGTTATAAAGAGTGTGTTAAATCAAAATTTGATAAAAGTATGTAGTATGTAGCATATGAGCTATATAGACAAAACTCTCTCGACAATCTGGAAACGCGTATTTTAAACACAACAAAACTATTTTTCGCTCACGCGTCGAAGCTGGAGAGAAGTTTGTCTATATCTCATATGCTTCGCATAATAACAAAGATTAGCAAATTTTGATTTAACCACTCTTAAACAGGGATTAAATTTATAAGTAATTATAAACAAAAAAGCTGTTGCAAAATGCAACAGCCTTATTTTATTAATCTATCCAACCAAAATGCTTGCAAGCATATTCTATTCCGTCATCGTCAGCATTTTTTGTTACAAAGTCAGCTTTTTCTTTTAATTCATCAATAGCATTTCCCATAGCGATTGAAGTCCATTCATCTCTGAACATTTTTAAATCGTTTTTCTGATCTCCAAATACTACGACATCTTTGTATGGAGCGCCAAAATGGTCCATAACGGCCTTTATTCCAACAGATTTATCATCTGGCTCAACAAATAAGTATGCATCGTGGAATCTTACAAAAGGAAGATTTTTAAGAGCGACAAGAGTATCGTCTTCCTCAGGTTTACAAGCTATGTAAAGCTTGTAGTATGTGTCTATCTTTTCTATATCTAAATCAGGATCGACAATAGTTTCCATATAAACGTCCTCTGTAACATTTACAAAATCGTCGTTTCTAGTGTATCTAGTCTTTGAATTATCTATAGAAATACCCCAAGGGATGTTTCTACTATCGGCTTCTTTTAAAAGGGCAATACAATTCTCTTTATTAAGAGGCTCGATATGTAAAAGCTCTCTATTTATAGTTATACCATTTCCGCCGTCGCTAACCATATTGTCAAATCCAAGCTCGTCTAAAAGCTCAACTGCCTTTGCGTGACTTCTACCTGTTGCAATGGCTAAAAAATGACCATTTTCCTCTAATTTTTCTAATGTTCTTCTTGTAGACTCTGGAACATATGGTTCTGGGAAACCTGTAGAAAGAGTTCCGTCTATGTCAAAGAAGAAATACTTCTTAACAAATTTTTCATTAGTACTAATAATAATCACCACCTTAAAATAATTTTTGCTATAAAGAAATGGTACCACAAAATTCAAAAAAATAATATCCATTAAATGTAAAAAATTGATTAATACAAATCTCAAAAGCTAGAAAATTACAGAGAATTTGAATAAAGAAAATTGTAGAAGTCATTTTTTTTGTAGAAGTATTTATTTTATTTCTTTTTTGTTCTATTATATTAATTAAAGGGAAATGAAAACTAAGAAATATTTAAAAATTAGAGAAAGGATGGCTATATGAACGTATTAAATATAGATAGAATAATAAATCTAAGAAAAGAATATCAGTCAGTAAAAGAGGATTTTGCAGAAGCTGTCCTTGATAGAGCGGAGAATGTAATAAAAAAAGAGGTACTCATAAAATCTACATACCAGTCACACTTTGGAATGTACGAGCTAGCAATACTTAAAACAGAGGTGGATAGAAGAATGCTTCTGAGAAAGCTTGAGCTGGCAAATGAATATATGAAGGCAAATAAGGACATAGACGAGGATAAAATAAGGAAAATTGCTGAGTCTGAGCAGCTTGGACTTTTAGAGATAATAGAAAATAAAAAATCTCGGATACAGAAGGCAAACGACTTTTTAAAAAGAGATAGATTAAACACTAGGGAAAAGGAAAGAATGAAAGACAGCATGAAGCTACTTACATTGAAACTTCATCCGGTATTAAACAAAAAATCAGATGAAAAATCTATTATGATACTTGAAAGAGCGTTGGATGCATTTATAGATGACAACTACGGAAAAATGAGGATGTTAGAAAATATTTTAGATGCGTCATGTGAAAAAGAAGAAAATCTAGACGAAAAAACAATGGTAAAAGAAATTGAAAGAATAAGAAGAGCTATTGCAGACGAGGTAATGCAAGCGGCACTTGAAAGAAGAGAAAAGGTCTTTGAAATGGAAGATTTAGTATTCAATTTGAAAAAAGTTGAAGAGCAAAAAGAAGCTTTAAAGAATGAATTAAAGATAGAGCAGCAAGCTAGGGATGATTTAAAATACAAACTAGACTTACTTGAAAAAATATACAACTTCAATGTAGAATAAATAGGGAAATTTAGAAAAGAAAAGGAGGAGCTATGGCAGGGAGACTTGACTTAACTGAGGGAAGAATTGCCGACAAGCTTATAAGGTTGGCGCTTCCAATTATGGGAACATCTTTTATAAACATAGGCTACAATGTAGTCGACATGCTTTGGGTTGGTAGAGCAGGAAGTTCTGCAGTTGCAGCAGTTGGAACAGCAGGGTTTTACACTTGGCTAGCACTAGCATTTATAGCGATATCGAGAGTTGGTGGAGAGGTAAAGGTTGCACAGAGTATGGGAGACCACAACCTAGACGAAACAAGAGCCTACATAAAGGCAGCAATAGAAATAAACATCGTGCTTGCGATATTATTTGGTGCAGTGCTTATAATTTTCAACCGACCACTTATTGAACTGTTCAGACTTGGTGATGAACACGTAACACAGCAGGGAAGTACATACCTTATAATAGTAGGACTTGGAATGGTATTTTACTTCATAAACCCAGTATTTACAGCAATTTTTAATGGATTGGGAGATAGTAAGACACCATTTATAATCAACACAACTGGATTATTAGTAAATATATTCTTAGATCCAGTACTTATATTAGGGTTTGGACCAGTTCCTAGCATGGGTGTAGCTGGGGCTGCGATTGCCACAATAACTGCACAGGCTTGTGCAACGCTTATATTTATATATAAAATTGCTAAAAAAGAAGGAATATACTTTAAAATAAGATATTTCAAAAATATAAAACTTAGCTACCACAAAGAACTATTTATATTAGGACTACCAGTCGCAATACAGAGTGGTATGTTTACAGGATTTTCTATGTGTATAGGGGTAATAGTTGCTAGATGGGGACCTGTAGCGATTGCAGTACAAAAGGTCGGAAATCAAATTGAGTCTATTGCATACACAACTGCTGACGGGATGTCGTCATCTGTATCTGCATTTGTAGGTCAGAACTATGGAGCAGGAAAAGTTGATAGAATAGAAAAAGGAGCTAAAGTTGGAATAATGTTTGCAATATTCTGGGGGGCGCTAACAATGTGCCTACTAGTATTTGGAGCAGACTTTATCTTTAAATTCTTCATAGACGAGCCAGAAGCAAGAAGAATAGGTGCAAACTACCTGATGATACTAGGATTTGGGGAAATATTCCAATGCCTAGAAATAATCGTAACTGGTGTACTAAGAGGACTTGGAAGAACATACATAACATCTGCTGTAAGTATAATATTTACAGGTGCAAGAATACCAATGGCACTACTACTATCATCTGTATTAGGAATGGGACTAACAGGTGTATGGGTGAGTATCTCGCTTAGCATGGGAATAAAAGGAATAGTAATGCTATCAGTATATCTAACATACAAACGCAAAGGAAAACTAGTATAAAAATATTAATAAATAGGCTATTACACTTTTGTAATGGTCTATTTTTATGCTTTAAACAACAAAGAATCTCCTCTCCAGGCAATCAAGTTGCATTGTCGAGTTCGATTTCTTTGTTATTTAAAGCAAATAGAACCATATACAAAAGCTGTAATAGCCACATTTATTAAATTATAATTACTGCGTAAAACAGAAAAACTTGGAACAAGAAAAACCACTCTTTATAAGCTAGTAAATTTATATAAGATTAAAAAAGAAAACTGCTTGAAAAATATAACAACAGTCCTCTAAGTAATTATCTAGTTTAAAGTATAGAAAATATATAACTTATAAATTGTAGAAAAATTATGAATAATATAGATTAAAGATTTTATTATTAAGAAAACTATACCTATACAAAACGGGTAAAGAGTATAAAAACTAAGGACAAGAGAAATAACTGCTCTAAAGCGACAATTCTGCAAGCGCCCCACATCCGCTAAATGTGTTACTCTAACAGGGTGGGGCGCTGAAGCCTGGAGCACAGAGCAGTTATGATCTTGTCCTTTTATACATTACAAGTAACAACTTATATAAACTATTGAAGTTTGATGACTTTATTATGTAAAGAAGTTATATGTCTGCAAAAAACGAACGATAATGATAGAATATAGGCATAAAATACTGAAATGATATAAATATTTTATATGCTAAAACATAATTATAGAAAAAAACTAAAAAAAAATAAAATAAACAATAATAAGTTTATAAGCTTGTAAGCTTTGAAAAATGTGGGTTATAAGCGTGCTGACCATTTCAGAAAATAAATAGTAAAAGAGATAAAGCTAAAAAAGTATGAATTTATAATTTTTTGATAAATATAGAAATACCCTTGCAATATTGCAAAATTGATAGTATAATTTGAAGAGTAATAGGGAAAGAAATATTTAAAAAGACTTAAATAATAAAAGTAACGACAAACAACATAGCAATCAACTAACTTAACCATATAAATTTTATGTAAATAAAAGACTGTATCACTTTCTGCTGCGTGAACAGTTTTTTATTTTTTTTGTGGTAAAATATTAAATGTGAGAATTTTTTTGCTTGAAATTAAAATAAAAAATATCTATAATATTATATGAAATTTAATTAGGAATAGAAATATTTATGAAATCAAGTAATATCAATATTCTTATAGGAATTAATTGATGAAGATTATATCAAATGAGAATAAAAAACGGGGAGGGATAATTTTGATTTCAGAAGCAATTATTAAAAAATTTATAAAAAACAGCGAAAATGTGGAAAATGAAGAGGTAAGAAACAAATACGGAACTGTAGCAGGTATAGTTGGGATAGTATCAAACCTGCTTTTATTTATTTTAAAGTTTAGTATAGGTTTCTTGAGTGGAAGTATTGCAATTACAGCAGATGCATTCAACAATTTCACAGATATGGCATCTTCAGCGATAACTATGATAGGATTTAAGCTTGCTAGTATGCCAGCTGACGAAGAGCATCCATTTGGACATGGTAGACTTGAGTATTTATCAGCATTAGTGGTTGCATTTATGGTAATGTTTGTAGGCATAAAATTCGTACAGACATCATTTGAGAGAATAATGAACCCAGTAGCAGTGCAGTTTAGCTTAATACCATTCATACTACTTTTATGCTCAATGGCGGTTAAATTCTGGCTTGGAAGATTTAATAAAATCGTTGGAGAAAAGATAGACTCATCAGCTTTAAAAGCAGTTGCAGTTGATGCTATGGGCGATGTGTTTACATCAGGATGTGTTGTATTATCATATTTAATAGCTAAATTTACAGCATTCCCACTAGATGGATATGTAGGTATAGTTGTATCTCTGATTATATTATACGCTGGTTTCTCTTTAATAAAAGAAACTGTAAGTCCACTATTAGGTGAAGCTCCAGATGCAGAGATGGTAGACGCGATAGTAAATGGGTTATTAGAGTACAATATAATATCAGGTGTGCACGATTTAATAATACATAACTACGGTGTTGGTAGATGTATAGCATCTGTACACGCTGAGGTGCCTTGTAATATAGACATAATGGAAATCCACGAGGTAATAGACGACGCAGAAAAAGAATTATCTAAAAAGTTAAATATACACCTTGTTATACATATGGATCCAATTGCAGTTGAAGATGAGGACTATATACAGACTAGAACAGAGCTTGCTAGAATAATAGCGAGAAATGAAAAGATAGAATCTATGCACGACTTGAGAATAGTAGGTAAGGGAGATAAGAAAAATCTAGTATTCGATGTTGTTGTAGATGGAGATTTATCACACGGTGAAGAAGAAGAGCTAAAAAATTGGGTAAATGGAGAAGTTCAGAAGCTTCATCCTGACTACAATTGTGTAATATTAGTAGATAAAAACTACGTAAAAAGACATTTTTAAACTATTATAAAAATACCCCCCTAGTTTTTACCAGGGGGGTATTTTTTATTTTGAAGAGAAAATTGATTTTACTATAGTAAGTATTTCAGAAAGTAATTCGAAGTTTCCTTTAACACTTTCCTTTGTAACTATTATATCAGCAGCGACATCTGTAACAACCTCGCTTACATCTCTAACATTTTCTCCAACCTGTCCAAAATCATCTACAAGCTTAGGAAGCTTTGAGATTGATTTTGTAATATTTCCTGTGTTATCGTCAAGGACGATGTTTACCTTATCTAAAACAGAGTTTAGATTTTTAACAGTAGAAAGTAAATTTATTATTAGCTTTATTAAAAATATAAGCGCTACACAGCCTATAATTGCTAATATAAATAAGATTGTATGTAAATCAATTGTGATAGTCATAATCTAATCTCCAATTCTAAGCTTCTGGTTCTTCTTCTTTTTCAAGAGCTTCAGCTGCTTCTTCAAGAGCCTCAACTACATCTTCAGAATCAACACCACGTTCTTCACACTCTTCGTAAGCTTCATCTACAGCTTTTTTAGCGTCAAGGTATTCTTTTATCTTAGTTTTAGAATCGTTGAATTTTTCTTTCTGTGCGCCTATAACATTACCAGCTTTAGCTTTTGCACCAGCTGCTTTATCAGAAACTGCATCTACAGCCTGTTTAGATGCGTTTTTTATGTCTTCTCTTGTTTCTTTACCTGATTTAGGTGCTAATAATATACCACCAACAGCACCTGCTGCTACACCAGCAGCAACACCTGCTGCAGCAGTTTTAGCTTTTTTAATTTTTTCTGCTTTGATTTTTGCCTGTCTTTTTGCCTGGATTTTTTTTGATAAACTCATTAAAAAC
>SAMEA3387479__coassemble_1519_pt1 | contig 8961 bp, 8 predicted proteins | sample SAMEA3387479__metabat2_high_PE_005 | metagenome-assembled genome bin SAMEA3387479 (sample SAMEA3387479) | Felis catus | biome: Faeces | place: United Kingdom | collected 2012
AAATATTATTGAAAGCGTTATCTCGAAATGTTAAAATATAGTAAAAGAAATGATTAATATAAAAAAGAAAGGAAAATTCAAAATGACAAAAGCAGAAGGAGAAAGTAAACACGATAAATTTGTAAGACTTGCTGAAGCGAGAACTAATAAAATAATTGATACATTGCAGTTACTAGGAAACTGTTCAAATAAATCTGTTTATGAATATGATCAAGATGAGGTTGATGAGATATTCCAAGCAATAGAACAAGAAGTAAAAGAAACTAGAAAAAAATTTAAAAAATCAGAAATGGAAAGAACTACAAAATTTAAATTAAGTAAAAATAGGAGATGATAAATGTGTTCAAATTGAAATCAAGAACTTTAAAAGAAAAATGGAACTTTCCGTCAAATAACGGTGGAGAAATTAATGGAATTGCACATTCTGGGGTTGAAACATTCAAAGGTACACCAATAAAATCCTTAGCTAGGGAAATTTGTCAAAATTCACTAGATGCTAGAATGGATAATAATAAACCGGTTAAGATTGAATTTAAAACATTTAATTTAAATTCAAAAGAGATACCAGGTTATGAAGATTTAATGGATGCTATTAATAGATCTAATGATTTTTGGTCAAAGCAGAAACACTCTAAAGATGCAGAAAAATTTTTTAAAAGAGCAATTAAAACTATGAAACAAAAAGAGATTAGTTGTTTAAGAATAAGTGATTTTAATACATCGGGATTAGTTGGTTCTGAAGAAGAATATAATTCTCCTTGGTGTAATTTAATAAAATCATCTGGAGCATCAGATAAATCTGGTAAAAATGGAGGTTCATTTGGGATAGGTAAATATGCACCTTATGCTTGCTCTGATATTAGAACAATTTTCTATAGCACCAATGATATAGAAGGAATAAGTGCGACGCAAGGAGTTTCTAGATTAACATCTTTTAAAAGCAAAAATGGTGAAATTACTCAAGGCACTGGTTTTTATGGTGAGGCTAATAATAAGCCTCTAAAAAAACAAATTAGCTTAGCTCAAAGTTATAGCAGGGAAATTAGGAACTATGGAACAGATATTTATGTATTAGGATTTAATGAAAGAAAAAATTGGGAAGAAAAAATGGTTGCATCTATAATAGACAGTTTTCTATATGCTATTTATGAAGAAAAATTAGTTGTAGAAGTAGAAGAAACACTTATAAGCAAAAATACTTTATCTAAATTAATAATTTCTCATAAAGAATATTTTGAAGAATATGCCGATGAATATTATGAAACTCTTACAAATGAAAAAGAATCTAAAACATTCGTAGAGGAAATAAATGATGATTCAGAAATAGAAGGAAAACTAACTTTAAAAATGATGATAAACCCTGAATTTAGCAGAAGAGTTGCTATGATAAGAGAAACTGGAATGAAAATCCAAGATAAAGGAAATATAAGTGGATTAATACCTTTTGCTGGGACTTTATTTATAGAAGGAGAGAAAATAAATTCATATTTAAGAGGATTAGAAAATCCACAACACCTTAAATGGGAGATTGAACGTGCTGAAAATCAAACCAAGGCTAAAGAAGTTTTAAAAAGACTATTACATTTTATGAAAAAATCATTAAATGAAATGCAAGATGATAAGAAAGAAGAATATATGGATTTAGATGTGGGGGAATTACTTTCTGTTACAGAGAGCGAGGATTCAAAAAGTCAAGAAAAGGTAGAGAGTATAACAGAAAATATAAATAATATAAAATTTGTCCAAGTTAAGCCAAAAGTTAAAAGTGATAATGAACCAAAGGAAATAATAATAAATCCACCATTACCCAAAGATCCTACTCCGGATGACCCAAATCCTAATCCAGAATCACCGCGAAATCCTAACCCAGGTAACCCAAATCCTAATCCAGGTAACCCAGATCCTAATAAGGAAAAAACAAAAAAATTACATTTAATAGATATAAAAAATTTAAGAGTATTTACAAAAAATAAGTCTGATGGAGAATATACAATAATTTTCACTCCTCAAAAGGCTTCGAAATATGCAGTTTTAGATGTATTTATGGCAGCAGAAACTAAAAATTATAAAGCAGAAGTGGTTTCTGCTACAGTTGAGAATTTTACTAATTTAGAAACTAAAGAAAATAGAATTACTAATTTGATATTTAGCAAGAATAAACCTATAAAAATAGATATAAAGCTTGATTATAATGATTACTGTTCGTTGGAGGTAAAAGCATATGGAAGTAAATAAGTTATATCCTTACCCAGTATTATCAGTTTACACAAATGATTATAAAGATTGCGACTTTAATGTAAAAATAGATGTAGAAAAAGATGGATATGATATAAAATTTAAATTTAATGCAGAACTTAAATCTGAAAGTATTTTAAGTTGCATAAAAGAAGGAAAAGCAGAGTATGTATATAGAATAGAATGTCCTCAAACAAGTTTTCGTAAAGTTGTAAGAACAAAAGATAGAAATGAAATTTTAACGGTTAAAGGAAATGAATTGAGAGGGAAATGCCAGTTATATCCGTTTGTAATAGCTACAGAAGATTTATTAGCGTATGAAAGCAATGAATTTCATAATGATTATAAAGGTATGGCTTTCGAAATAGAGCAAGGATGTGTAATGGCGGTTGCTGAGATGTGGCTTATTACTATAGAAAAAGAAATAGATGAATTTGAAAAATCTAGTTCTATATTTTCTATTACTACTAATTCGAGTAAAGAGAATCCTAATCAGATGCTTGTAGATTTAGCTCAAAGAAAAATAGTTATAAAACTTCCAGAAGAATATATAAATAATTATAAGATGATAAGTCAATCACCTATAGCTGAATCTATAATAAACTCAATGATAGCAGTACCAGCATTAGTTTATGTATTGGAGGAAATAAAGTCAAAATCTATACAAGAGAGAAATGAGTATTCAGATTCTTTATGGTATAGAGTTTTAGACAAGGTTCTTTTAAAACAATTTAATCTAGAAATAGAAAGTGATGAATTTGATTCCAAAGACTTATTAGTAATTGCTCAAAAGCTATTAAATAATCCACAGATAGATGCATTTAAAGTATTAACAAGTAACTTTTGTATGATGGGAGATGATGAGTAATGAAGGTGCAAATTGTAGGATATGATGACTTTGATATAATAAAATCTAATTTAGAAGATTGGATTGAAGTATTTAGAGAAAGTTCTTCTAAACAACTACAAGAAAAATTAGAAAAAGAATTATTTTATGATACAAAATTTCCTGAAATACCAGATTTTGATTTAGATATGTCTAAAGAAAAACCCAGTGATACAGAATTTGAAAATGTAAAATGTATCTACACTAATTTAAAATTTTTAACGGATTCACAAGCATCAGATGAAAGACTATGGGCAGGTCTTTGTTTAGGAAGATTTTGGAGATTTGTAAAATACCGTTGGGAAATAGATAAAAAATGTACGGTTAAAAATATAAAAGATCATTTCTTTTTTGGATATGGGTCAAGACGTTCTTTGATAAGAAATGCAATTTCTAGACTTTGGTGGATAGGTCGTCTAACTTACGACGAAAGTAGAAATAATCCTTGGGAAATTACTGAATTTGTATGCGAGAAAGCAGATAATGTAATGCATATAATAGAACGTAATACAGCAAATAACCCAGATATTATAAAACCATTTGTTAGAGCTATGATAGACGCTAGAAAAAAAGGAATATTAATCAATACAGATACAGTAGGCGAGTTAGCAAAATATCTTAATTTATTAGGGGGAATATATGTACTAGATTGCCTTCCTGAGCAACAAATATATAATAAAATAATTGCTAAAGCGGAAGAAATTAATAAAAGTAGAAAAAAAACTAATTAAAATAAAAAAGTACTTCTATGTAATTTACTAGAGGTACTTTTTATTTATCTTGTATAAAAAATATATAATTGGAAATATTAAAAATAGAAGGATAATATTTTATCTTAATATATCGATATAAAAAGATTAAATATAATATATATTCTTGCTGCATTTTTAACAATAATGTGTTATAATGTAAAATGTAAAAATTAAGGAGGTGTCTAATTCATGAAAAACAGTGATACTGTAAGTACCAAAACTTACGAAGTAGCAAGTTTTTTCGGAGGAGTTGGAGGTATTGACTTAGGATTTGAACAGACTAAGAAGTTCAGTACGGTTTATATAAATGAATTTGATAAAAATGCTCAAGAAACAATAAGTGTGAATTTCCCAGATGTTAGACTTGATAGAAGGGATATTCATGAAGTTAAAGCAGAAGAAGTTCCAAGTACAGATTTAATTGTAGGTGGATTTCCTTGTCAAGCATTTTCAATTGCTGGATATAGAAAAGGATTTGAAGATGAAAGAGGAGATTTATTTTTTGAGTTATTAAGGATAATAAAATTTCATAAACCAAGGGCAATATTCATAGAAAATGTAAAAAATATGGTTACTCATGATCACGGTAATACATTTAAGGTTATAAGAGAGGCTCTTACTCTAAATGGATATTACATAAAATGGAAAGTTATGAATAGTAAAAATTATGGAGATATACCACAAAATAGAGAACGTATATATATAGTCGGATTTCTAAGCAAAAATGCATTTGATAAGTTTAAATTTCCAGAAGAAATAGAACTGAAAAAAACTTTAAAAGATGTTATAGACTTTGATACATTAGAAGAGGAAAAATATTATTATAGAAAAGGTGTTCAGCCATTTTACGATAAATTAGCAGAAGATGTATCATCTCAAGAATCAGTCTATCAATGGAGAAGACAATATGTAAGAGAAAATAAAAATGGAGTAGTTCCAACTCTTACTGCTAATATGGGTACAGGTGGTCATAATGTACCTATAATACTTACTAAAAATGGTATAAGAAAACTAACGCCTAGAGAAACATTTAATGTACAAGGATTTCCAAAAGATTTCAAATTGCCTAATATATCAAATGGGCAGCTGTATAAACAAGCAGGAAATAGTGTAGTTGTTCCATTAATAAAAAGGATTGCTAATCGTATAGCAAATGCACTAGAGTTTGATATAGTAGAGAAAAAAAGTACTCTAGATAACAAAGATGTATTAATCTATGTCAATAAAAAAAGCAGATATGAAGGAGAGAGTTATTTTATTGACAACATAAATAATATGGAAGAAATAGATAAATTAGTGGAAAAAACTTCTATTCCTGTAATATCTGATGAAGAGTATTTTAAAATAATAAAGACAGATAAAAATTTAGAATTTTATTCTATATGTCATACAAATTAATATAAAAAATAGAGATATAAATTTTATATCTCTATTTTTTTAGAAAATTTATTATAATAGAATTATAAAGTAATACTATAACAAAATAGGTGGTGTGAAATATGTCGAATATTATATGGAATAAATTTTCAGAGGAATCAAAGGAAGAGTATATAGAATTTTTAAAAATATTTGGTTCATTAAGTGGATTATTTAAAGATAATGAGAATGGTAAAAATGCTAAGAAGCCATATTTATACTATAGAAATCATGAGCAGTTATTTGCTAGAACATTTGAAGTTGAGGATTTAACTAGAAATGATAGCGCTTTCGATGCTCTTGGGGCATGGGGAGAGGACAGAGTAGGAATAGGGTTAAAAACTTGGATACATACAAGGGACTTAACTTATCAGAAAGTTGCAGAATTCAATAAATTAGCACCAAAGGAAATTTTCCCACTTATAGAACAGGGAGATCCTTATGCTGTAATAAAAAAAGTCGCTAATTTAAGAAATGATAGAATAATGCTAGATAAAAGGCTTCATAACACAAATAGAGATGTTTATCATTTTATAACTAGAGATGACAATGTTATGAATATAATTGAAACACCTTATGATTTAATAGATATAGATTCAATAGAGCTAATTGATAGTGACGGAAAAACTTTTACGTTTAAAGATAAGTCACATAAGTATAAATTCTATAGAAGTAAGAGTGTTTTATTAGAAGAATTTGATGCATCTAATTGCGAGATAATAGAAAGAGTTCCTATAAAACAGTTTGAAGACCCATTCGAATTAATAAAGATGATAAAAGTAGATGCTAATATAAAAGAAAATGAAAATAAAAATGATGTAATATATCTTCCGCTATATCAAGATAAAAAAGAGGGAATGATAGTATCTGATTGTTCAGGAGTTAATATAAGAAATGGAAAATCTAAAAATAAGGGAAGTAATACTCCTAGACCATTGTATGAAATAGAGGTAAGAATAAGTAAATGGATTCATAAAGTTTTTCCATATTTCTTTGACTTAAATGCACTCAATCCAGATGATATAAAAAATGAGGAATTAAATGATTTCGATTTAATTTTACCAGATGGAAGAATTTTAAGAGGAAGAATAAAGCAAGAGGGTGGTAAAAGTTTACAGACAAACCCACAAGGTGCTCTTGGGGAATGGGTGTTAAAAGATATATTAGGTTTAGAAAATAGAGAAGTAGTAACTATGGAATTACTAGAAAGATTGGGAATAGATAGTTTAAAAATAACTAAGTTAGGAAGAGGTAGATTTAAGATAACTGTTGGAGAAACTGGAGCATATGAAAAATTTAAATTAGAAAATCAAGAAAAAATAATAGAAAGTAAAAGTAGGGCTAAGGTATACTTTAGACCAGAATATGTTCAGCAGTTAGAAAATGAGTAAGATAAATAAAAAGTGGATGTCATATTAACATTAGTTAATATGACATCCACTTTTTTAATTCTTGAAAAAATTATAAAAGTCTGATAATAATATTTGTTGGAGAAATCCATTCAACTTCTACAATATTTCCAACTTGAGCATTTACATGACGATACCAATTACTTATTGTTTGAAGATTACCATTTCCTTGAAACTGTTTAGCGTAAATATCACCAGCTGTAGAACACCCTGTAGCTTTTAGTTCTATATTATCTAAAAAACCATCATAAGATGAACAAATAAAAATATTATTTCCTAAAATATCATTACCATCATTGTAATTACTATTATAAATACCTATTTGTTGAGCATAATTTCTTGGTATTTGTATATATCCTTCACCTTCTATTATATCTCTAGAATTAGTATGTCTATGAGAACCCCAATTTAAATGAGCTTCCTTAACTTCTACGCGGAATCTATCTCCTGCATTTGCCATATAATCACTCCTTTAATAACAAGATATTTATTTATAAAACTACAAAAAAGCTTATCCTATGCATATGTTAAATATTATTTTATACATTCTTATGAATATTGTAAAGAAAAACTTATAAAAAAATAAGCCACTTATCTATAAAGATAAAGTGGCTAGAAACGTAAACTATAAAAAAGTATCGACTACCTAACGATAAATAGTCAATAGAACATATTATACCATAAAAGAAAAAAATTGGAATACTATAAAATCAATTTAAGTTAAAATTAATTTTTAACAAATAAAAAAGGTCATCTATTTTAGATGACCTTATATTTTTTAATTTAAAATCTAAAAAAATTAGTTTTCGTCAGCTTCAACATCTTCGCCAGTACCCTGATTTAATCCAGTTCTCTGTGGTTTTAGATAATCGCCTTTACCTAATACTATATGACCACTTTCATAGTCACCACCGTCAACTGTAATCTGTAGCTGCTCGATATCAAAGTTTTCGATAAATGTCTGAGCAACAGCATCTAGCATTAAAGACTCTGCACTACTTCCTAGATTAGAATTAACAAATTCTTTACTGACATCTAATACACCAGTTTCTACACCATCAGCTTCAGTTATATCAAAGCTGTTCATTTTTGCATCTTTAGGTATAACTCCTAGATTCTGTAGGCTTTCAAATACCTGTTCTGGAGTTTCTTTCTTACCATCGATTCTATTTTCTATTAATTTTTCATTATCTAAATCGTAGTTGTATACTATTATACTTTCCTCAGCTTCTTCTTCGTTTTCTAATTTGTCTTTATCAGCTTTGTCCTCTTTTTTATCGTCTTTATCGTCAGTTTTGTCAGTAGTTTCCTGCTGAGTCTGAGGTTTTTTGTCCTTATCTTCTGCTTTGTTGCCACTATCAGTTTTACTACATCCCACAAAAGCTACTGCTAATGCAAGAACTAGGGCAAGTGATGTTAATTTTTTTATTTTCATAATACTTTCCTCCTAAATTAAAAATACATTAGAATTATATTTTGAACGGCGAATATAGTTCACCAAATTCAATTAAGTATTTGGATTAGTTATATTATACTACACTTTGAAAATATAGAGGCTACAAAAGGATTACAACGGATTTGGATAAATGTTCTCATTAATGAAGAAGTTGTAACCTAAAAGTATATACTATGAAAAAATTGTGACGAGTTTCTATAGAAAATTCAAAATGGGAATATAGAAAAAATCTATAAAAAGTATATCACTATATATATTTAGATGTGATAAAATTAAAAAGTAAAATAAATTAATTTTTTAAAGGGAGATGTTTAAAATGATAAAAGTAGATGCTAGAGGATTAGCTTGTCCAAAACCAGTTATAAACACTAAAAAAGAATTAGAAAAAATAACTGAAGGAACAGTAGTTACAACAGTTGATAATAACACTGCAAAAGAAAATCTTTTAAAATTAGCTAGATCTCTTAACTGTGAAGCAACAGTTATAAAAGAAGAAGACGGGGAAATAGAAGTTCAGATAGTAAAAGGAGAAGCTGCAGCTGAAGTAGCTACTGAATCAAATGATGATATATGTGATCAGGTAGTTTTCATATCTTCTGATAGAATGGGTTCAGGAAATGATGAATTAGGTAAAGTTCTTATAAAAGGATTCGTATACACTTTAACTGAAACAAAACCATATCCAAAAGCTGTTATACTTGTTAACGGTGGTGTTACATTATCTACTGAAAACGAAGCAACAGTTGAAAATCTTAAAAAATTAGAAGAAGCTGGTGTACAGGTATTATCTTGTGGAACATGCTTAGA
>SAMEA3387479__coassemble_1694_pt1 | contig 8081 bp, 7 predicted proteins | sample SAMEA3387479__metabat2_high_PE_005 | metagenome-assembled genome bin SAMEA3387479 (sample SAMEA3387479) | Felis catus | biome: Faeces | place: United Kingdom | collected 2012
ATTTAATTCAGGTGCTCTTTTTTATTAGAGCATAGATTAAGATATATTTTTTTATGCCAAAATTTAAAAAGATATGTTATAATAAATATAGAAAAAGAACCACGCAAAAGAGTGGTCGATATAGAAAAGGTAATTTAATAAAAAACTTTATTTTTTACCGTCTCTTCTATTGCCAGTAGAAGGGCGGTTTTTTATTTTATCATAAATTAGATTTATTAATAAGCCGTCTAATACGGGTATTATCGCAATCTCTAACAAGATAATAATAAAATCTTTCATAGTTATCACCTCCTTTCATCAGAAAGTAGGTTTAAACTATCAACCACCCTTTTCTTTACGTGATTCCAAAAGTGATTATAACATATATTTTTAACAAAATGGATGATATTTTAAGCTTTTCAATAAAAGTAACAAAATTGTTACTTTACAGATTAGGTGTACTACCATTATAATACAGTTAATAGCAAAAGTATTTTCAAAAAAGTGTACTGTCTGTGTAGTACATCGAGATAAAAATAATTAAAATCTCACCACACAATCGTGATAGGAGCTGCCGTACTTCTATCAATTATTTTTACCTAGTGTGTACTACACAGATAATACGCTAGCCAAATGAGGAAAAAAATTTTTTATAAGAAGTGTACCATATAAATAGTACACCTCGGAAAGGAGAATTTATGTATTTCGAAATAGACTCAAGCTCTCCTATATATTTACAGATAATAAAAAATATAAAAAGAAGAATAATAATAGGGGAATTAATGCCAGGAGATGAGATTCCATCAAGAAGGGAAATGGCATCAAGTTTAAAAGTAAATCTTAACACAGTACAGAAAGCATATAAGGAGATGGGCGATATGGAATTGATAACAACTTTTGGAAACCATCAGAGCAGAATAACATCAAATCCAGAGATAATAGCATCTTTAAAGGCTGAGATGGTGAACGAATCTCTTGAAAAATTTATCAAAGATATGAAATCAATAAACGTTGAAAAAGAAGAAATAATAAAATTAATAGAAAGATTTTACGACTAAAAATAACTAAAATTCGTATAAAAATTTTGCCAATCTATTTTTAAAGGCTATTGATTATGGCAGAAGAGGAGGACAAAATGTTAGAAGTAAAAAATGTCAGCAGATCATTTAGAAAGCTGAGTGGAATAAAATACAAAAAATTCAAAGCTCTAGATGATGTAAGTTTCAATATAGAAAAAGGTAAGGTAACAGCCTTACTTGGAATAAATGGTGTTGGTAAAACAACAGTTATGAAAATAATGGCTGGACTTATCAAACCAGACTCAGGAGAAGTGCTTGTCGATGGTGAAAAATTCAACCAGAATAGCTACAACAAGGTTGCATTTGTTCCAGATATAAACATACACTTCGCAAACACAAAAATATCAGAAATGTTCGAGTTTATGGAAGTATTCTACAAAAACTGGGACTCTGAAATGGCAGAGGAAATGCTAAAAATATTCGGATTAAATGAAAAAGATATAATAGACAACCTATCAAAAGGGAATATAGCTAGAGTAAAACTAATAATAGGATTTGCTCAGAAGCCAGAGTATCTATTATTAGATGAACCATTCTCAGGAATAGACTTCTTCAAAAGAGAAGAGTTTATAAGTTTAATACCGGAATACATGAATGAAGATCAGGCTATTGTAATCACTACTCACGAAATATCAGACATAGAAAACATAGTAGATGATGTAATCTTCATAGATGAAGGAAAATTAGTAATGAACATAAATGCAGAAGAACTTAGAGAAAGAGAAAACCTATCAATTCTTGAAAAGATGAGGGAGGTATATCAAAATGAGTAAAATACTGGCACTTTCAAATATAGAGCTAAGAAAGAATCTAAAGTTCTATTCGATATACTGTGCCACAATATTGGTATCTATCATAGCTGTTAACGGATACTACATATATATGTCAGCTACTACATACGAATTAACAGAAATGTATAGAAATCAAATCGGCGGAGTATTTTATGGGGCTATGATTCTTGAAGGCAATATGATTATTCATCTTTTATTATCTTTAGGCGTAATGGGAGCTATTTTATACACAGCTGCAATATGGTTAAAAGATTGGAATGGAAGCCATAAAAATATATACACTTATATGATGATTCCTGGAAACAAGATGAAAATATATGCAGCAAAAATGATGAACTCATTATTTTTCGTATATATGGTTATGATTTTTGAAACAATAGCATTATTTATATCAAAGTTAATATTTAATGCAACATTTGCATCAAAGTGTAACTTAATAGATTCGTCATTTAACTCAGATCTTTCATTTGTATCTGATACATTATTTGTCTGCTCAAATACAGTAGATTTCCTAATAGAAAATATACTTTATGTATTTGTAGGAATAACTGTAATATCTACACTTATGATAATAATTATGAGTATGAAAAACAAAACTGTAGGATTTGCTGCTTTAGGAATATTTGTATTTGTTGCAGCTATTTTAGGAATAAATACAGGGAATGCAAGTTCTAAAGTTTACCAGTTACTACTGAATATGGGAATAACTGATAATATAATTGTTGCAAATATTATAATAGCTGTTATTGTTTTGATAATATGCACAGCGATTTCATATTTTCTTTCTAATAGAAAAATGAGCGTGTAAAGGAGGGATATTATGAAATTAAAATTAAAATCAAAAATAATACCCGTCGGAATAATTGCATCTATCGCAGCTTTTATGATTATGTTTGCAAAAGATGGACACAATACTATAAATATTTCGGCAATCAAGGGTAGTTTAAAAGATATGAATGGAATATATGCCGAATTAGAAGGAACAAATGGAAAACATTCAAAAGTAAAATATGCTATTGGTAAAAATGGAGTTGTATCAAAAGTTGAGCTACTAAAGCAATCTTCTGATACACAGGATGCGATAATAACAAAAGTTGGAAAAGATCCTCATGACATGATAGCATATGTAGGACTTTATCAAGAGTTTCCAGAAGTTTCTAGTACAACAGATGATTTTGTAAATAAATTGGTTATATTAAAAGCTAAGAGCGAAAAATATATACCTGAAAAGAATATGAATGTTTCAGAAAGTGAAAATCAGACATCTATTGCAGAGATAGATTCTACAAAGTACGAAAAGACTATGATTAACTTAAATAGAAGTATCAAGTCTGGTAAAGTAAAAAATTCTATGGAAGAGTTAGGAGAGGGATTCAATCCTACTTTAAACTATGCATTTAGAAAAGATGGAAATATATTTGCATTTATAAGTTATGTAATGGATGATTCAAGTACACAGTTTGAAGTACTAAAAATAAATCCAGAAACTTTAGATGTAACTACTGAAAGCAAGTTTAATTATAAAGGACTTGGCGCAGATGGAATGTCGATATATGATACATTTATGGATAATGGAAAAATAGTGTATCTTGCAGAGGACTACAATCCAGAAAATGAAAAAGAAGAAAGAGTAGTATTCTTAAAATACGATATAGATAAGAAAAACTACTCATCAGTTGAAAGAACTGATTTTAAAATAGGAGATAGTTTTGGTTATTCAATAAATAATGGAATGCTTAGTCTGCGGAACGTTTTATCGTACAAGGACGGAAAAAAGTTAGATGAATACTTAATAAATTCTTTTGATGTAGACTTAGAAACTATGTCTATAAAAAATTACAGTGAACATAAAACTAATAATAAAACAACTGATTACGATTTTCCAATCAAAAGTATATACATAGATGGGAAAAATTTAGTTTATATTATTTCAGAAACATATCTAACAAATCCTAATGAACCTACTATTTCTGGAGTATCATCTCCAGTACTTTTCAGAATATTAGATAGAGATTCTGGAAAGATGAAATTTGAAGGTAAGGTAACTAATACAGGTACAAATTACACTAACAATGTAGATTTTAAACTGAAAGGAGATGGATATAATGAGTAATAATATACTGTATCTTTTCGGTAATGAGCTTAGAAAAAGTAAACACGATTATATGATTGTAGCTGTTGTACAGAGTTTGATCTGGATAGCATCATATATAGTATCGATTGTAAAATACAATAAATTATATGTGGATGTATCAACAGCTGGATTAGATTTAGGAACTGGGACAACAGTGGTTACAATACTTGATATGCAAAGATTTGGAATTACAATACTTGCGGTAAGTGTTATTTATGCAGCTTTTATATGGATGAGAGAGTACACATCGGGACATAAGAGCATATACACAATAATGATGCTTCCTCAGGAAAGACATCATATATTTATAGCAAAATTCTTAAATGCAGTTACTATGTTCTATATGAACTTAATCCTATTCATAGCAATTACAATACTAGTTTGTCTAGTAGCTCCATTTGTTATGAAGGGTGGAGTGTTTATGAATCCATTTACTGCTATGATGCACTCAAGTCTAGCAACAGCAATCTATATGCCTATGACATTTAGAAACTTTTTAGTTACAGATGTGCTAATTGTTGCAGCAAATACATCTTTAATAGCACTTGCATTTTTAATAAATAGATTTTGCATGTACAAAAGCGGATTTGCAAAATTTATCTCTGTTGTTGTAAGTATAAGCTTATTCGTATTTATGCTGTTTATGTCTTTCATATTAGTATATGAAACAGAAGTCATATATATGGCTGTTATTTCGATAGTAGTAGGATATTTTGGTTCTAAATATATTCTACAAAGATTAGAGTTTTAGGAGGGCAGAACGATGAAAATTACAAAACGACGGAAAATGATACTATCTTCTGTTCTCGTAGCAATGGTTGCAATAACTGCTGGATTTGAAATTAGTTCAAGTCAGGTTATGAAACCTATATCTCAGACAGGAGATATTAAGGAGATGGAAGATATTTCACTAGTATCTCAGAAAAATATAACCGGAAGAACAAGATTTGCTATATTTGGCAAAGACGGTAAGAAGATAGAATACGGAAAGCATTTCTTGACAAGAAACTTTTTAAGCTCAGACATAGGGCTAAAAGAGTATATGGATTTAACTAAGAAAAATATATTTGATACATATGATTTAGCAGTAGGAGATAAAATCTACTTCTTATCACAGAGAATAGAGGATGAAAAATCTTCTCTAGTTGCTAAAATATACGATAAAAAGTCTGGATCTACCGTAGACAAAAAAATTCCTATAAAGGAAAAAGATACTCAGAATATATCACACTTAACTAATTTTATAGAAAAAGATGGTAAATTCTACGCATTAGTTTCATCAAGTGAGGAGTTTGTATCTGTACTTTCTCTTGATTTTGATAAAGAAAATTACAAAATATTAAATACATTTAAAGAAACTGCAGATTTATCTCCAAATCTATTTGTACAGAGCTGGAATTCAAACGATAAATATATATACATATTGATGAGAAACACAAATGCACAAGAAGGAGATATAGTATCAAACTCTCTCCTTAGATATGATTTTAAATCTAATAAATTCTTAAAACCTCTTCCATTAAGAGGAATAGAAATTAATGACGGATTTGAAGATATAGATACTATGTTCCTTTATGAAAATACTAATGATAAGTTTATCATATACACTGGAAACGCAAAAGATAAACATCTGTACAAAATCACTTATGATTTAGAAACTTTGAAGCTAGAAAAGAAAGAAAAGCTTAATTTAGAAATTGATAGTATCATGGCTCAAAGAAGATACAACAATAGATTTGTAGGTAGTACTGCTGATGATTCAAGAATGATGCTTTTAGATGGTAAGATATACTATATTTCAGCAGTTAAGACTAATCTTCTTAGAAATGCAGATTCAATGGGAAGTGACGAAATGAACATAGCTGGAATGAACACATCTACACTTAAAATATTTGATATAGAAAAAAATAAAGTAGTATATGAAGCAGATTTTGATTCATTAGATATAGAGTCACCAGTATTTATAAAAGGAAATAAATAGGAAAAAAGCTGTTGCAAATTTTGCAGCAGCTTTTTTAGTCTATTCTTTGATTTCAAATATTATCTTAGTAACGTATTGCTCTGGGTCTGAAACTGATAAATCTGTAATTAGATATTCCTCATATACAAATTTACCTAGTTTTATATTATTCTCATCTACATAATCCAAAACAGATTTATAAGTTTCGTCTAATTTTTCATATGGACCAATATGTATTCCTGATAAGTATTTTCCTTTTTTCCTTGTGTATATATTTTTTCCTTTCTTCTTATTAGTATAAGTATATAAATAAGTAAATTCCGAATTTGTATCTGTATTGATTAATTTTAGCAAATCAGTTTGAAACATTGTCCCAATTTTTTGATGCGCAGATAAGTTATTGCTCTTTAAAAACTTTGCATACTCAATAACAAATTCGCTGAAACTGGTATTAATAGCATCATTTGAATTTCCACTCAAAAGAAGATTTACCTCATCTAATTCCTCAATAAAAATATTTCCTTCTTTATATTCTGGCCTAGAATATTCCATTCCAGCTTCTGCTACAAATTTTTGAACTTCTATATGTTTTTTTAATTTCTTTAAATGCTTTATAGTTTTGTTTATCTCTTTTTCCTTTTCATTTAATAAATCCATAAAAATATCTGGATTTCTCTTTTCCATATAAATCTTTATATCATCTAAACTCATTTTAAGAGTTTTAAGCGTGTTTATCATCATAAATGTATCGTATTGAAAATAAGAATAATATCTATATCCCTTTTCATCACAAAATGCTGGTTTAAAAAGATCTATCTCATCATAGTAGAATAATACGTGTTTAGGAACATCACATAGAGCTGCAAACTCTCCTGTAGTTAGAAATTTTTCTTTACTCACAAAATCAACTCCTTTTATTTATAGAATTAATATAATCACTTTAAAATATTTTCTAAAATTTATCAAAAATAATACGGAAAATTTATTTTTTTTATCGTTATTTTTATACTACAACATATTAAAATTATAATCAATATTTAAAATTTATTTTTACAAATGTTGAAATTTCAATTCACACATATCTATTTACAATATATTATTAATTGACACAATTTACTATTGACTATAAAGTAACCTTATACTATAACATAATAATTAGACAATTTAATATATTAAGAAAGGAATGATGCTATGAGACTTATTTTACATTACATGAAAAAATACAAACTTCTAGTTTGCATCAATATAATTTCTGTATTCGGGTTTGTCCTTACAGAGCTTGGAATTCCAACAATATTAGCTGATATGATAGACTTTGGTGTATCTACAGGAAACAAAGCATATCTATACGGTGAAGGTTTAAAGATGGCTGGAATTTCAATACTTGGAGTATCAGGAACAATCCTTTTAGGTTATTGTTGTTCCAAAATTTCAACTAGTATCACACACGATATTAGAAAGGATATGTATGAAAAGATACAACACTTTTCACACGAAGAATACAATAAATTTAAGATAGCGAGCCTTATAACTAGAGTAAACAACGATGCATTCCAAATCCAGTTATTCGTAAACGTGCTTTTAAGAACAGCACTTATGACCCCTGTTATGCTAGTTACAAGTCTTTTCCTTACTTACAGATCTAGTGTTCAGCTATTTTCTGTAATATTTGCGACTATACCTCTAATAATTATCGGTGTTATAGTAGTTGCAAAGGTTACAGGACCTATATCTGAAAGACAGCAGGCAGGACTTGACGACATGAACAGAATATCTAGAGAAAGTCTTACTGGTGTTAGAGTTGTCAGAGCTTTCAACAGACAGCACACTGAACAGGAAAAATTCTTAGAAACTAATGAATTCTTCACTAAAAACTCTAAAGCCTTATTTATGATAATGCAGCTTACTCAGCCAATATTCTTCTTAGTTATGAATATTGCTGTATGCCGGATATTCTACTTTGGAGCAAATCTTGTAAGTCAGAATGCTTTAGAAGTCGGTAAAATGGTTGCCTTCCTAGACTATTTATTCCACGCAATGATGTCAATGATGTTCTTCTGTACAATATTTATGATGTACCCAAGAGCAAATGTAAGTGCAAAGAGAATTAATGCAGTCCTTAATAAAGAGCTTTCTTT
>SAMEA3387479__coassemble_1907_pt1 | contig 7265 bp, 6 predicted proteins | sample SAMEA3387479__metabat2_high_PE_005 | metagenome-assembled genome bin SAMEA3387479 (sample SAMEA3387479) | Felis catus | biome: Faeces | place: United Kingdom | collected 2012
TTCAAATATCTAAAGATTTGAAAATATAAATGAATTTAAAGGCAAATAGATAAAACAAAACTAGAAAATGTATTTACAAAATATTTTTTTTATATTAAGCTATAAACTGGATATATTTATTATTACCGTTCTTTAAGAATAAATAAAAATTAGTATTAGTTTAATATTAATTTTAATATTATAAATTTGGAGGGAGTCTATGAAAAAATACATAGGGGAAATAGGTCTTTTTATAGTAGCTATAATTTGGGGAGGCGGATTTGTCGCAACTCAGGCTGCATTAGATGGTGGGCTTACCACATCACAGATAATGACACTAAGATTTTTTATATCAGCGGTGTTAATGACAGTTATATTCTTTAAACAGATAAAGAATAATTTATCTATGGGGACAATTAAAGTTGGGGTTATACTAGGAATTTGTTTATTCTTAGGATTTTTCCTACAGACATTAGGATTAAATTATACAACTCCATCAAAAAATGCATTTATAACATCAGTAAATGTTGTAATAGTTCCATTTATAGGATTATTACTTTATAGAAGAAAAATTGATAAATTTGGTATGGCAAGTAGTTTTATGGCAATAGTAGGTATAGCAGTTTTATCTCTTAGTGCGGATTTTACAGTTAACTTAGGAGATGTTCTTACATTATTATGTGCATTTGGATTTGCATTCCAGATATTCTTTACAAGTGAATTTGTTAAGAACCACAATCCAGTAGCATTAACTGCTATACAGTTCTTTACAGCATTTGTTTTATCATTTATCGCTCAGATCTTTATGGGAGAATTAAGTATTCACTCAACTGCATCTGGATATATGGGAATACTATACCTAGCTGTGTTCAGTACAACAGTATGTTTCCTACTTCAGACAATATGTTCAAAGATGGTAGACGGAACAAGAGTTGCGATAATTCTTTCTACAGAGGCTGTATTTGGAACAATATTATCTATAATAATACTTGGAGAGCCAGTAACATTTAGAATGATCATAGGTAGTTTAATAATATTTGCATCAGTAATAACAGCTGAAACAAAATTATCATTCCTGCCGTTCTTTAAAAATAAACAATAAAATTAAAAAAAATATAAATTAAATGTTTAGAAGAATGAAGCTAGGGTATAATTATTACCGTAGTAAAGAAAACCTGTTAGACTTAACAAAAATAACATTTTATTTACATTGCTATTATTTAAAATAGAAAAGACAAAATAGTATATTTAAAAGAAAAATAACAAAAAATTCTAAAAAAATGTTTTAAAGATTTAAGTCAGGGTATATAATAGACATAGGGTTGGAAACAACTGATTATCAAATAAAAAATAATTAAATTAACTTTAGGGAGGAATTCTAAAATGAAAAAATGGGTTTGTACAGTATGCGGATATATACACGAAGGAGAAACTGCACCAGCAGAATGTCCGGTATGTAAAGTAGGAGCAGATAAATTTGAAGAAATGGCCGGAGAAAGAGTTTGGGCTGATGAACATAGAATAGGTGTTGCTCAGGGTGTTGATGAAGAAATAGTTGAAGGATTAAGAGCAAACTTCACTGGTGAATGTACAGAAGTTGGTATGTACTTAGCAATGTCAAGACAGGCAGATAGAGAAGGATATCCAGAAGTAGCAGAAGCTTACAAAAGAATAGCTTTCGAAGAAGCAGAACACGCTGCTAAATTCGCTGAATTATTAGGAGAAGTTGTTGAACCATCAACTAAGAAAAATCTTGAATTAAGAGTTGACGCTGAATACGGAGCAACTGAAGGAAAATTAAAAATAGCTAAAAGAGCTAAAGAACTAGGATTAGATGCTATACATGATACAGTTCACGAAATGTGCAAAGACGAAGCTAGACATGGTAAAGCATTCTTAGGATTACTTAACAGATACTTTGCTAAATAATAAAGCTTAAATTAATAAAAAAGCTTCCGAGAAAATCTCGGAAGCTTTTTTTATTCTCTTTTTTAGCTTTTTATGAATAAAAATTCAAAAATGTGGAAGAAAAATTGTATATATGTTAAAATAATGAGTTGTGAAATATAGAAGTCATTTGAGGAAAGAGGTGATACCAAAATGGCTGAAAAAAAGAAAAGAGTAGTAGTAAAAAATACTACAGGTAAAAAATCATTAAAAGCTACAGATGAGAGAAAAAAGCTTGAAGCAAAAAAGAAGGCTTTGAAGAATTCTGATGATATAAAAAAGAATATGAACAACAGAAAAAAGAAGAGAGTTTCTCAGAAAAAGAGAAAACAGAAGAAAAAACAAAGAATAGTAGCGAGTATTTTAGGGGTATTCTTATTAATTACTGTATTTGTTATGGCATTTAACTTTACATATATATACAATGGTAAAATTGCTAGAAATATATATATAGAAGGAATTGATGTTGCTGGAAAAAGACCTAATGATGTAAAGGAAATGCTAAACGAAAAATATAAAGTGGATAATATAAAATTTGAGTACAATGGAAAAGAATATGAGATAGCTCCAGATACTGTAGGGCTAAAATACAATATAGATCAGATTGTAGATGAGGCTTATGGATATACTAGAGATGGAAGTTATTACAAAGATTTATATAACTATTTTTCATTAAAGAACAAAAGTTTGAAAAAGAATATAGAAGTTGTTTACGATGAAGCTAAGATGAAAGCAGAAATAGAGAAAATAGCGAAGAAATTGGATAAAGAACCTAAGGATGCTACCATAAAAATAGATGGCAGCATAAAAACTACTAAATCTACAGATGGTATAAAGCTAAATATTTCTAAAACACTTTCTAATTTAACAGAGAGTATAGATAATAAAAAGAAGGAAACAATACCTTTGGTAATGGAAAAAAATGAGGCTAAGGTAAAAACATCAGATGTTGAATCAGTTAATACAAAGTTAGCTGAGTATACTACATCTTTTGAAAAGTCTAATAACCAGAGATCACATAACGTAGAAAAATCTGCTAAGGTAACTAGCGACATACTTCTGATGCCAGGACAGGTATTCTCTTATAACTCATATACAGGAAAGACAAATTCTAAAAATGGATATCAAGAAGCGCCTGTTATAATAAATGGTAAGTTAGAACAGTCTGCTGGAGGTGGTGTCTGTCAGACATCGTCTACAATATTTAATACTGCATTATTGTCGGGAATGGATATTGTAAGTGTTACAAACCACTCTTCATCATTGACATATGTTCCTCTTGGAAGAGATGCTACTGTAAATGACGAGGGACTTGATTTTAAATTTAAAAATACTTTTGACCATCCAGTATATATAAAGAATACTGTTCAAAATAAACAACTTACTTGTACAATATACGGAAACTCTGGTGATAAAAAGAATATAAATATAAATGTTGAAAATAAAGCTAAAGCAGATGAAAAAGATGCGACTGAATTTAAAACATATAGAATATACAGAGATTCTAATGGAAAAGAAATTAAAAAAGAATATATTTCTGGTGGCGTATATAGAAAAATGAAAAAATAAATCAAAAAGATGCCTTGAAAATTCGAGGCATCTTTTTTTGTTTTGAAAAATAGTTATCAGATAAATTTAATTGATTAGTGTATAGAGTCATTTAATTTGATATAATAAAAGATAAGATAAATAATAAAAAGAAAAAATTATAATAATTTTATAGTAGGTGGGGTTTTAATGATACAAAATAGATACGCAGTCGATTTTGATGGCGTGATGGAGGAGAACAGATTATATGTTGCGAGAGATTTGAGCACAGATGAAAGAGTGCTTATAAAAATATTCTCTCATAATAAACATATCAGCGCTGATTTTATACAAAATTTTATAGATGTTTCTACTGTAATAAATGATATCGGCTCTAAGTATATATTAAGAATAAAAGACGTAGGGGAGCATTATGAGGATTATAAGGGATATTACTTCATAGCCTATGAATATATAGAGGGAGTAGAGCTTTCAGAGCTTATAAAAGGAAACTATCTACATCCAGAAGCTATGATAAATATATCTATAGAGATTTTAAAGGCATTGGAAAGTGTTAATCTAATACATAAGGGAGTGTATAGTGATGGGATGCACAATATAAACTATCACGGTTCTTTAAAAATGCAGGATATTATAGTAGATAAGGATTATAATATCAAAATAGCAGATTTTGGTATAACAGCAGCCAATAGAGGGAAAAACATAAGGGCTAAAGGGAATTATCAATATATGTCGCCTCATCAGCTTTGTATAGATTATACGGATTATGAAAGCGATTTATTTGCATTTGGAATTATACTTTATGAAATGATATTTAAAAAGAGACCTTTTGGAATAGCTTTTGGTGAAAATGATATGTTAAAAAGGATAGATAGAGGTCCTGATTATAGTAATCTTACTGTGATTAAAGAGTATGAAGAACTTGTTAAGATAGATAAAAGGCTATTGAGCAGAAAAAATAAGTACCAAAACTTTAATGAAGTTATAATGGCTATGACAGGAATTATGTATCGTACGGCAGAAATAAAAATAAATCCTCCTGAAGAGGAATTAAATGCAATAGATAAAAAGCTTATGCAAACTCAAAAATTAGAAATCGAAAAAATAGAAAAAGAAACTAAAAATAAAAAGAGTTCATTATTTAAAAAAGCTATTGTAATTGCGCTTGTTTCAATGTTTGTACTAGGTTTAGTTGTACATTATATTTAACGTTGTCAAGTTTATAGAAAAAATGAAAAAACATATTGAAATCATAAAATTACTATGTTATAATCTTATAGGTGAAAAAATGAATAATCACACACAGAATTGCGATCCTTAAAAGGTGCCCAAAGGGTTTTTTAGGGAGATGAACAATCTGGAGGAAGAAAAAACCAAGGAGGACAAAAAATGTCAGTAATATCAATGAAACAGTTATTAGAAGCTGGTGTACATTTCGGACATCAGACAAGAAGATGGAACCCTAAAATGGGGAAATATATATTCACAGAAAGAAATGGAATATATATAATAGACCTACAGAAAACAGTTAAAAAAGTAGAAGAAGCTTACAAATTCGTTAAAGAAGTAGCTGAAACTGGAAAACCAATATTATTCGTAGGTACTAAAAAACAGGCTCAGGAAGCTATAAAAGAAGAAGCTGAAAGATGCGGAATGTTCTACGTTAACGAAAGATGGTTAGGTGGTATGTTAACTAACTACAAAACTATAAAAACTAGAATAAACAAATTAAGAGAATTAGAAAGAATGGAAGAAGACGGTACTTTCGACGTACTTCCTAAAAAAGAAGTTATAAAATTAAGAGCTGAAAAAGAAAAACTAGAAAAGAACTTAGGCGGAATAAAAGAAATGCCTGAATTACCAGGTGCTATGTTCGTAGTTGACCCAAGAAAAGAAAATATAGCTATACAGGAAGCTCACAGATTAGGTATACCAGTTGTTGGTATAGTTGATACTAACTGCGATCCAGAAGAATTAGACTTCCCAATACCAGGAAATGACGACGCTATAAGAGCCGTTAAATTAATAACTGGTGCTATGGCTACTGCTGTTATAGAAGGAAGACAGGGTGCTGAAGAAGAAATAGAAGAAGCTGAAGAAGTAGAAGTATCAGAAGAAAACTAATATTAAAAATTAAATGGTAAGGGATTCCCTTACCATTTATAATATTAAAAGAAATAATATTTGTACATTTAGGAGGAACACAAAATGGCTATAACTGCTGCAATGGTAAAAGAGTTAAGAGAAGCTACAGGTGCAGGTATGATGGACTGCAAAAAAGCTTTAACAGAAACTGATGGAAATATGGAAAAAGCTGTAGACGTATTAAGAGAAAAAGGTCTAGCTAAAGCTGCTAAAAAAGCTGATAGAATAGCTGCTGAAGGGCTTGTTGCTATAGAAATGAACGAAGACAATACAGTTGCTTCTGTTGTAGAAGTAAACTCAGAAACTGACTTCGTTGCTAAAAACGAAGATTTCAAAGATTTCGTAAAATTAGTATCTAAAATGGCTTTAAATACAGAAAAAGCTACAGTTGAAGAATTATTAACTGAAGAAGCTGAAGAAGGAAACGACTTACAGACTGTATTAAACAACAAAGTTGCTAAAATAGGTGAAAAACTTGACTTCAGAAGATTCGCTAAAGTATCTACTAACGGACAGGTAGCTGGATACATCCACGGAGCTGGTAAAATAGCAGTTTTAGTTGAAATGGAAACTGAAGGAAGAGATGAAAGAATACTTACATTAGGTAAAGACGTAGCTATGCAGGTTGCAGCTATGAACCCTAAATACGTTTCAAGAGATGATGTTGATGCTGAATACATAGCTCACGAAACAGAAGTATTAACTCAGCAGGCATTAAACGAAGGAAAACCTGCTAACATAGTTGAAAAAATGGTTAAAGGTAGACTAGAAAAAGAACTTAAAGAAGTTTGCTTATTAGAACAGCCTTTCGTTAAAGATCCAGACTTCACTGTTAAAAAATTAGTTGAAGCAGTAGCTAAAGAAGTTGGAACTGAAATAAAAGTTGTAAACGTTGTTAGATTCGAAGTTGGAGAAGGTATAGAAAAGAAAGAAGAAAACTTTGCTGAAGAAGTTGCAAAACAGATGCAGTAATTTTTAAATAGTTGACTAAGAAGAGAGCACGTCAGTGTTCTCTTTTTTAAAAATAACAATTTTTACAATGTGAAATTTTAGGGGGCGGATTGAAAATGGATAAACCAGTTTACAAAAGAGTATTATTAAAATTAAGTGGAGAAGCACTAGCAGGAGAACAGAAACGTGGAATAAACAACGATATAGTTAACCAGATAGCTGTTGCTATAAAAGAAATCAACGAACTAGGTGTAGAAGTTGCCGTTGTTGTTGGTGGTGGAAACTTCTGGAGAGGTAGAACTAGTGACGGAATGGACAGAACTACAGCTGACTATATAGGAATGCTTGCCACTGTAATGAATGCTATGGCACTTCAGGATGCTCTTGAAAACATAGATGTTGCAACAAGAGTTCAGACTGGTATAGAAATGAGACAGGTTGCAGAACCTTATATAAGAAGAAGAGCTGTTAGACACCTTGAAAAAGGTAGAGTTGTAATATTTGGTGCGGGAACAGGAAACCCTTACTTCTCAACAGATACAGCAGCAGCACTTAGAGCTCTTGAAATGGAAGCAGAAGTTATACTTCTAGCTAAAAATGTAGATGCTGTATATGACAAAGATCCAAAAGTATATCCAGATGCTCAGAAATTTGAAAAATTAAGCTATATGGAAGTTATACAGAAAGAGTTAAAA
>SAMEA3387479__coassemble_2135_pt1 | contig 6586 bp, 9 predicted proteins | sample SAMEA3387479__metabat2_high_PE_005 | metagenome-assembled genome bin SAMEA3387479 (sample SAMEA3387479) | Felis catus | biome: Faeces | place: United Kingdom | collected 2012
TTATAATATATTGTATAATTAATTATAAACTTTTTAATAGGTAGGAATAAAAAACTATGAAAAATACAGTTAAAGAATGGATTAAAACTATTTTAACAGCAATAATAATTGCTTTGTTAGTATCTGTAGTTATACAACCTGTTGTTGTTGATGGGCGTTCTATGTTGCCTACTCTTGAAGACGGAAATTATTTAATAATTTCTAAACTAGGCTATAAGATTACATCTCCTTCAAAAGGCGATATTATAGTTGCTGAAACTGACAATCTATCTGATGATGGTAAAAGTAAAAAAATTGTAAAAAGAGTAATTGGATTACCTAACGACCATATTGTTGTAAAAAATGGTTCTGTATATTTAAATGATAAAAAGTTAAATGAAAACTATATAAAAGATTCATATACAGACGGATCAGTTGATATTATTGTTCCAGAAAATGAAGTTTTTGTTATGGGAGATAATAGGCTTGAAAGTCAGGATAGCCGAGCAATATCTTTAGGGACAATAAATAAATCTGATATATTAGGAAAAGTTGTTATTAGGTTATTTCCTTTTAATAAGATAACTACTTTCTAGAAAAATAAAAGGTGTCATTATACAGATTTTAAATCTATACAATGACACCTTCTTTATTTTAATTTTCTAACCATAATCATATTTCCATCTACGTCAGATACATATACCATTTCCCCTGCTTGTATATCCTCTTCTTCTGGAAAAACTTTAGCTCTTTCTCCATTAAAATCTACAAATCCCTTGCACTTTCTCTTCATATCTGTTATAGCTTTTCCCTCTTTTCCAATAAAGTGTTTTGCTTTCTTTTTTAATCGCTCGTGTATTATCTTTTGAAGCAGCCCATTTATCACAATTAAAGGTAAGCCTATTAAGAAAAACCTCTGAACGGTTATAGACATTAAAACTGCACCAGCAAGTGTAGCAACAAATCCATTAATTACTCCTTTTGGTTGATATCTTGATCCAAAAAATGGCATCCCTAAATACCTCTCTATTATCGACATAACGTATCCGTATATTACTAAAAAAGAACCTACGCATACTCTAATTATTTCCGTTATTGATTCCTGCATAGTGTATCACCTCACTCCATTTATTAACTTAATTATATAACATCAGTTACTATAGTTAATATGTTTCTAAAAAATTAATCTCAGTTCTTTTAAATTCATATAAAAAAGCACCTACAGATATAGATATAATCATTTACTCTATAGGTACTTTTCAAAATATAACAACACATTTTTATTTCAATTTTTTGACCTTATTTCATTCTTTTCTTTGTATCTCCTATCCATAAACATTCTAATCGCTACAGCTACAGCTATAAGAACAAAAGTTATGACAACTGCACTTGCTATACTACTTCCTATTAATCCTGCTCCAATACCCATAACTACAAATGAATTGGCGTTAGAACCACCACTTTGACTTCTTCCATAGAAATAAGGAAGCTGCATCTTTGTTTCCATTATTGTGTAGATTAAACCTAAAATGAAAATTCCTATGCCTACATATACAAAACTTTCTAAAGGTAATCCTGTCATTTCTGCTCCTACACTATTCTTTAAATAGAATGCAGCCATAGAAATTACCAACATTGTAACTGCCCCAAATAAATCTATTTTTCTTCTTTCCTTCATTTTCTACACCCCCTATGTATCTCTATCTCCTTCTTTAATTTCATTATATTCCATATATTTTTAAAAACAATATCTTTGGTACAGCTTGCTATTTTGTTGGTATAACTTGCAAAATATAATTTTTTATTCACATTTTAAGTTTGTAAAATCTCAATATTTTTTATTATTTCCAATTAACATTATTCTATGCGTTTCTTTTTTGTATGATATAATTATTCTTGAGGTGATGTAATGTTTTTTATAGAAGAAAATGCAACTAACTTTGGATCGACTATAATATCCAATGTTTTTATCGATATATTTATGCCGATGGCTGACGGATTAGCTGTCAAAGTATACTTACTTGGATATAGAATGGCGACAGATATCCACTCTAATCCTCGTTTTAACAACTCTTCAATCGCCCAAAATCTAAACATCCCACTTTCTGATGTAGTCAATGCATGGAAATTTTGGGAAAGTGCAGGGCTTATAAAGATACACTCTGAAGATTTGGACGATGAGTTTAATTTTTCTGTTGAATTTATGGATTTGGATGCTCTTTATCTAAGAAATACGTCTAAACCAAAGGACTCTATTTCATCTAGTGCAGATAGCGTGGTTGATAGAAATTCAAATCCTAAAATGCGTAAAATGTTTAATGAAATAAACAAGATTATAGGTAGATATTTAGAAGCTACAGAAAAAATATCTATAATGGAAATTATGGATAAGTATAATATGAGTGATGATATGATTATATGTGCATATCAGCACGCAAAAGATCAGACTGGTGCTGTTAAACCATTAAAATATGTTGAAGCTATTATTAGAAACTGGTACGATTCTAATCTTTATACCGTTAAAGATGTTGAGGACAGTTTTGCTGAGAGAAGTCAGAGATATTCAATGTATCGTATTGTTTTTAATGAGCTTGGATTTAGAAGAGAACCTACTCGTGCTGAAAAAGAGGCTATGGATACTTGGTTTGATGTTTATAATGCTGATATCGAGCTAGTTTTAGAAGCTTGTTCAAAATGTAAAAATATCTCAACTCCTTCAATATCTTATGTCAATGGAATAGTCAAAAACTGGGCAAATGAAGAAATCCACACCCTTGCTGAGCTTAAAGCCGTTGAAGAGTTTAAGCGGAAGGAGAAAGAAAAAGAACTAGAAAAACAAAAGGAGCAAAATAGCAAAAAGATCACTCGCTCATATGCTAAAACTACATCAAAAGCTCCTACAAGTTATAATAAATTTAAAAACTTTGAAGAAACAGTTACTAAATATACTCCTGAGCAACTTGAAGAGAAAATTAGAAAAAGCCAGGAGAAGAAGTTTAAGTAGCTTTATCTTTAGAAAGGATGAATTTGTATGAAAGAGGAAAAAATTAGAGATATTCTCTTAAAATATCAAAGAAAAAGAGATGATAATGAAGAAAAACTAGAAAAAAGAAAACAGTCTATTTATGAATCTCTTCCTGAAATAAAGAAAATAGATGATGAAATTTCCATGTCTGGTCTTAGACTTACAAAGGCTGTTTTAAAAGACACTAAGGCAAGAGAAGAAATCGTCTATGAATGTAAGCGTGAAATGGAAGAACTTGTTAATCGAAAAAAACAGATTTTAGCCGAAAATGGAATACCAGAAAACTACCTTGAAATGCAGTACAGCTGTCCAAAATGTAAGGATACCGGATTTTTAGGTGGAGGTAAGAAATGTACTTGTCTTAAACAGGCAATTATCAATGAAGCCTATAAAATGTCAAATTTAAGTAGAGTTTTAGAAAAAGAAAACTTCGATAACTTTGATTTGAGTATATTCTCTGATGAGATAATCGAAGGAAAGAATCTATCTCCAAAGCAAAATATACTAAAGATTTTATCTGTTTGTGACTCTTTTGTAAGCGAGTTTGCTCAGGATAATAACTCAAATCTATTTTTCCACGGTGCGACAGGACTTGGAAAAACTTACATGTGCAACTGTATCGCCAAAGCTTTACTAGATCAAGGTTATAGTGTTATATATCAGACTGCATTTAGAATACTTGAGATTTTAGAAAACTATAAGTTTAGAAAAGATGAGGATTCAAGAATCAATGACGAGAACTACAAAAATCTTTTCGACTGTGATTTGTTAATTATAGACGATTTAGGAACAGAATTAAATAACTCATTCTCTAGTGGAGAGATTTTTAATATAGTTAATACTAGACTTCTTGCTGGCAAGAAGATTATCATATCTACAAATTTGGACTCTAGTAAAATAGTTGAGTTGTATTCTCAGAGAACCTTCTCTAGAATTGTTGGTAACTTTAGAATTTTAGAATTCTTAGGAAACGACTTGAGATGGGAAGTGTAGATAATTTAAAATTTATTAAAATCTTTAAATAGAAAAAAGCTGCCGTAATTGGTTTTACGACAGCTTTTTTATTATACTTCTAAAACTCCATGATCCATTTTAAATACAGTATCAACGTAGCTTAAATATTCTAATTCATGAGTACTTAGTAATACAGTAGTTCCAGACTTACTTATATCACTTAGCATCTGCATAACTTTTTTTGAGTTTTCAGGGTCTAGGTTACTTGTAGGCTCGTCGGCAACTATAACTTTTGGATTATTTATCATTGCACGAACTATAGAAACCCTACGAATTTCACCACCTGAAAGGTTTGATGGGTACTCATTTGCAAATTCTTCTAGTCCAATCTGTTTTAATAACTCTAAAGCTCTATCTTTAAAATCATCTACATTTGGAGATAAATATGCAGGCATGCATATATTATCTAAGATTGTGAAATTGCTAAGTAAGCTCTGTCCCTGTAGAACATATCCCATATTATTATTTCTAAATACAGCTTTTTCATTTTCTTCCATAACTGTAATTTCTTCACCATCTATGAATACTTTTCCTGAAGTAGGGCTTATTAGACCTGCTATCATATTGAAAAGTGTTGTTTTACCACTTCCAGAGTGCCCTATTATAGCTGCAAATTCACCACTTTTTACTTCAAGTGATACATCGTGAACCGCATCAAACTCTGTTGAGTTTCTTGTAAATTTCTTTGTTAGGTTCTTTACTTCAATCATTTATTCATTCTCCCTAAGTAAACGATATACTTCACCTTTACTAATCTGATAAGATGAACATATTGCTGCAACAATACCAGTTATAAGTGCTATTGCAATACATAAAAGCGCAATCGGCATAGTATTTGCAAATCCTACATCTAAGAATGGTATGTTCAGCCTTATACTTATAACATCTTTAAATACTGTTATTAGGCCGTATGTTAGTAGTGTTCCTACTACACCACCTATTCCACTTATTATAAGTGCTTCAGATAAGATTATATTTCTCATCTGTTTCTTTCTAGCTCCAAGTGCATATAGCACACCAAATTCGTATCTTCTTTCATTTATTGTAAGAACAAATATACTTATTAAGGCTAGACAAGTTGATATTAGAGAAATATAAATTAAAATATTTCCGTATCCAGATAAGTTTTTAACCTGTTCTGATATTCCACTTAGTAGCTCGTCAGCTGTACCTATATAAATTTCTTCTCCACTTGTTCCAGCATTTTCTATGTCTTTTTTCAAGTTGAAGAAATCTATACCTTCTAAGTTATTGTCTGTATCAACCATAAGCATAGATATTTTATTTTCTATGTCATCCATCGGAAGATTTGCTCTAGCTGTTTCTGAGTCTTTAAGCTTGCAGAATGTATCAAATGTCATAAATACAGAAATATCGTACCCCATACCTGTTCTTTCTAATTTTCCTGCAACATCAAATTCTGTAGCGTAAAGTCTTAATTTTTCTCCAGGTTCAGCCTGGACCCTATTTCCAACTAGAATTTCTCCTTTTTTAAGTTTAACTGCGTCCTGATCTTTTAACCATGGTTGAACAACGAAGTCAGTTTCTGGATTGAATACTATCATCTGTACTGGAAGATCACAACATGAAGCAGAAAGTGTACCTGCGTATATCTGAGCTGATACTCTTTCAACGCCTTTAACCTTTGCTACTTCTTTTTCCCATGATTTATCAAAGAAAACAGAGCATGGTGTTCCTGCAAATAGTGAATCTCTTATATCTTCAGTACCTTTGTTTGGTATAACTATCATATCTGCTCCAGCTCTTTCAGTTGTGTTTTTAATTCCCCGTTTAAGATTGCTCATTAAAACTGTACTGAAAAATACAGTAGCTGACATTAATATTACAAAGAACATCATGAACCCAGTACGTAATTTTTTTGCTTTTAAATTCTGAACAGCCATGTTCAGTGTACTTAGTTTTTTATCCTTTTTCATCTTTAATCCTCTTAAATATTATTTTGAACTTTTTATTCCTAAGTATATAGAAACTATTCCTATTAGTACCCCTATTGCTCCTACAACTTTAACTATTGGAGCTGTCAAGTTACAAGCCATTTCTGGATTCATACAAACTCCCATACCTAATGTAGAGCTTAGTGATAATATAGCTAATATAGAAGCTATAGCTGCTATTACCCCACTTGTAACAGCCTCTTTTCTAACCGCATATACAAGTGCATTTACAAGAAGAATAATTCCTAAAAATACTAGTGCCTGACTTGTATAGTGGCATCTCATTGGTATCTGCTTACCAGCTGCTGTTTCCACCATACCTGTACAAACCGGCGCAAATACTTTTACAGTTAATATCAAAGCTATCGCGTGAATTGCTTCAACAACTGCAATAATCATACTTTTTTTGCTTTCCATTTTTTCTCACCTCATTTAATATTTAATATCCTTATTATGTTAGCATAAACATTTTTAAATGTACAATCGTTTTTTTTTATATATAAATAAAATTTATTATTTTTTTCTATAATCATTTAACTCTAATTACTAAATGATTTGCTTTCTTTTTTTCTATAAATTCTTTAGGTGTTTTTACTTTACTCATTTTATAACC
>SAMEA3387479__coassemble_2769_pt1 | contig 5224 bp, 3 predicted proteins | sample SAMEA3387479__metabat2_high_PE_005 | metagenome-assembled genome bin SAMEA3387479 (sample SAMEA3387479) | Felis catus | biome: Faeces | place: United Kingdom | collected 2012
CATTTAATAAGTCAAAAGGGAATAAAACAAATTTTCAATATATAGTAAAAAAAGTGAAAGATAAAGAAAAGATAGATTCTAATATTGGAAAAATGTTAGGTGATCAGTTAAAATCTGAAATTTATATAGAAAAAGAGATTTCAAAGAAAACAATTAATAAGGTATCAAATCTTTTTAAAGAAGGTGCGGATAAATCAATAAAATCAGCCAATGCTATGACTATATTAGTTGGAAGTTCTGTAGAAAATATGTGTATGGTTGCTGCAGGTGAAAAAGATTTAAAAGAAGCAACAATAGATACTTGTAAAAGTATAGGAACTTATTCAGCTACATCTGTATTAGTAGGAGGAAGTAAAGAAGTAATAGAGTATACACTTAGTAATGAAAGTAAAGCTTTACTACAAAATTCTTTAGGTAAATTAAATAATACACTTGTAATTACTAGAGTTGTAACTATAGGTGTTAATGTAACTGAAAACTTAGTTTCATATTTAAATGGGGAAATAAGTGAAGAAGAATTTTTCCTTAATATAAATGAATGTGGATTGAATATATTAGCAGGCATGATAGGTGGATCTGTTGGAGTGGCTCTTATGATTGCTTCAATGATAATAATGAATGTATATAGAAATATACTTAATATATTAAAATCCGTAAATGCACATGAAAAAAGATTAAGAGAAGTAAGTAGGTTGATAAATACTGCAGTTAGCGAGATAAAAAAACAAAATGATAATCTTGAAAAAATGATACAAGTACATAATGAAAATTATGATAAAAAGATAAAATATGCATTTGAAAAAATATATAAATCTACATTAGATAATGACGTAAATATATTCTCTAATGCTCTTAATGAAATTTTAGAAATTTTTAAAGAAGAGGTATACTTTAAAGATTTTGAAGAATTTGAAGAATTTTTTATGGATGAAAATAGCGTATTTATATTATAGGGGGTATATATGAATTTTATTTATAATATGTTAAAAGCTGATAAAAATGATGAAAAAGCAGATTCTATAAATATAAAAGCATTTAATAAAATAGCAAATGCAGAAAAAAATAGAGAAGATAAAATAAATGAATTAAAAATGTCTATGAAAAAACTAGCAAATAGAAAAAAAGGAATTTTATCTACATCTATGAATGATTTTTTATCTGTGTATGAAAAAATAATAAAAATAAATTTTAATAAAAATGAACCGATAAGAGAAATACAAAATAATTTTTTAGCTTTAAATACAGTTAATGAAATAAGTAATATGGTACATGTATCAAATATGGCTATGACAGATAAACAAATGATAGTGACATTTATTTTTAATTTTTTTGATATTTCATCGCTTATTCTTAAAGAATCAGAGATAAATCTTAGCACAGCTAGAATAAGAAAAAAACAATCTTATTTAGTAGAGGAAAAATGTAATAGTGAATGTATTTTATATGATTTTATAGTTGGTAGAGCTAATAAAATGTCAGACTTATTGGCAAAGTTAAATTTATTATTTATGAATAGTATAATATCAACTAGTAATATTATAGAAGAAAATGGTTTTGACAGAAATAATTATTCCATTGAAGATAAGAAGCAATTAATGGGATGTATGAACTTAGCAAGTACAATAAAAAAAATTATTGATGCTAAGATAGTTGATGAAAATGGTGAAATTATAGAAAAAAGTATAGAAGTTATAAATCTAGGAGAGGAATATTTAAAACGTGTCAATAGTTTAATAGATTAAATAGGAGGTTATAAAATGAAAAAAATAATAATATCTAATAATTGTGTACAGTGTGGAGCATGTATATTAGCGACAAATTTATTAAAGGAAGAATTAGATGGAACTATTGTAGCAAAAGGAGATGGATATATTTCTGATGAAGAAGCAGTTAATTTTGAAAAAATTGTAAGATTATGTCCAGCAAAGGCTATAGAACTAGAAGATAGCAATGAATTGAATACTAGTAATATAGATAATTTGAAAAATCTAAAGAAAAAAGTATTTGATGAAATACATGATTATAATATTAACGTTCAAATTGATAAAGAAATGAAGTTTGAAAAAAATGAATATCAAATACAGATAGGTGAAACAAATTTAAAATCAAGATTTAAATTTAGAAGTGATAGTCAAGCAGAGCTTGAAGGTCTTCATGAATTTGATAGAATAATGTACTCTCAAAGAAGGGCTATAATACAAAATATATTAGTTCAGTATAAACAGAAAAAATTATACAAGTTTTTAGAGTACAAAAAAGAAGAGGGAAATTTCTACTTTGAAGAAAATAAAAAAATAGAAAATATATTAAAAAGAATAAATATACAATTAAAAGAATTGACTGCAAATGAAATAGATTTATCTAATGAACTTAATGAATTTAATGTAATGCCAGACTTTGGTTGTGATGAAATACGTTCGTACCAAATAAGAAATTTTGAAGACATATATATAACAGGTGCAATTATGGATGAATTAGAAAGTTTAAGTTGGTATGATACATATGTTGATACTGATTATAAGAGTTTATCTAGTAGAGATGCCTATTGCTATGAATTAACTGATGTTGTAAATACATTTAAAAGACATATACTAGATGAAACAGCTTACATTATAAATGATTCAAAAACATATTCTATTTTAGAGGATACAATAAAACCTTATAAAAATGATGTTAATAAATCACTAAAAAATAAATGTGATTTAATTATAAAATCAATAGATAAGTATTTAGGAGGAAAATAATATGGAACACAGAATCAACAATGCAAAATTTAAATTAGGTTTTTTAGGGAAAAAAATATATGTTTATAACAGAAAGACAAATGAAGAAGTAGATGTAATATATCTAGATGAAAAAATAAATAAAGAAAATGCATATATGTTTAAAACTGAATGTAATTGTTGGTATGCTGATAATTACGATGTAGTTGAAGACTAAAATTACCTAATAAAAAAGCTAGTGAATTAATTCGCTAGCTTTTTTATTAGGTAATTATTTTAAATATATTAATATAAAATATATTAATATCCACCAATATGTTATATAATATTGAGAAATAACAAAATAAACAATAAATAAAAAAATTCCCTAAAAATTTAATAAAACAAACAAAATAACACAGATTTAGCTTATAAAAACTAAATAAGGTGTATAATATAGTAAACATCAATAAAGATATATATGTAGTAAATAATATAAATTAGAGAAAAAAAGAAGGAGGTATAACTATGATACCTGGATTAAAAGAACAATTAGTAGGTTTAATAAACGAACCTGGATACGTTCCACTAAAAATGGAAGAACTAGCAAAAATATTTGACATACACACATCAGAAAGACCAATGTTCTACAACTTCATAGAAGAATTAGAGCAGGATGGATATGTAGTTAGAACTAAAAAGAATAAAATAATGTCTGCAGAACAGGCAGGACTTTTTGTTGGAAAGTTTGTCGCACACGAAAAAGGATTTGGATTTGTTGAATCAGATGAAGAATTTGTTCAGGACTTATTCATTCCAGCAGACTATGTAGAAACTGCAATGCATGGAGATAGGGTAGTTGCAGAGGTTATAAAGGAATCGACTGATGAAAGAAGAGCAGAAGGAAAAATACTTAGAATAGTTAAGAGAGAAATAACTGAGGTTGTAGGTACTTTCCAGAAATGCGATGCTAGATTTGCATTTGTCGTTCCAGATAGCAAAAGACTTACAAAAGACGTATACGTTCCAAAATCAGGATTTAACGGAGCAACTACTGGGGACAAAGTTGTCTGCAAGATAACTTTATATCCAAGAGCTGGCAAGAAACCTGAAGGAGTTGTAACTGAAGTTATAGGGAAAAAGGGAGATAGATACGTTGAAATAGACTCTATTGTAAGGGCAAATAATTTGCCTGATGATTTCCCTAAAAAAGTTCAGAGAGAGGCAGAACAGATAACAGCTCCAACAGAGGCTGATTTTGAAGGAAGACTTGATTTAAGAGATTGGAATATATTCACAATAGACGGCGACGATGCTAAAGATTTAGACGATGCTATTTCTATAGAAAAATTAAAAAATGGAAACTACAAACTTGGGGTACATATAGCCGATGTTAGCCATTATGTAACTGAGGGCAGCAAAATAGATAAAGAAGCACTAAAAAGAGCGACTTCTGTTTATCTAGTAGATAAGGTAATTCCAATGCTTCCAAAAGAATTATCTAATGGTGTCTGCAGTTTAAATCGGGGCGAGGATAAACTTGCACTTTCTGTAATAATGGAAATAGACAAACATGGTACTGTTGTGGATCACGATATTAGAGAAACTGTTATAGACTCAAAAGCGAGAATGACTTACACAGAAGTGTCTGATATTCTTGAAAAAAATGATGAAAAATTATGCAAAACATTTGCTCACTTAGTAGATGATTTTAGAACTGCTGAGGAATTAGCTAGAATACTTATGGATAAAAGAGATAGAAGAGGAGCTATAGATTTCAACTTCCCAGAATCTAAGATAGTACTTGACTCTGAGGGAATTCCTGTTGATATAGAGCCTTACGAAAGAAGAATAGCAAACAGAATGATAGAAGAGTTTATGCTTGTTACAAATGAAACTGTTGCAGAACATTTCTACTGGTTAACAATGCCATTTGTCTACAGAATTCACGAAAACCCATCTGATGAAAAAATGGCTACTTTAGGAAAATTCATATCTAGCTTTGGATACAAGGTAAATAATGGAAAAGATGAGGAAGTTCATCCAAAAGCATTACAGACTGTTCTTAAAAAGATAGCTGGAAAACCAGAAGAAAGCGCAATAAGTGCGATAATGCTTAGATCTTTAAGACAGGCGAGATATTCTCCAAACTGTGAAGGTCACTTTGGACTAGCAGCTAAATTCTACTGCCACTTCACTTCTCCAATAAGAAGATACCCTGACCTTCAGATACACAGAGTTATAAAAGAAGTGATAAATGGAAGAATGGACAAAAAAGCAAAGGCTCACTTTGAAGCGGTTGTGTCTTATGCATCAGACCATTCATCTGAACAGGAAAGAGCAGCAGATGTTGCAGAAAGAGAAGTTGACGATTACTACAAAGCAGTATACATGGAAAAAAGAATTGGTCAGGAATATGACGGTACTGTTTCTGGAGTTACAAACTTCGGTATATTTGTAGAATTACCTAGCAGTGTTGAAGGTCTTGTAAGACTTGCCGATATTGGAGATGACTACTACAA
>SAMEA3387479__coassemble_2974_pt1 | contig 4878 bp, 6 predicted proteins | sample SAMEA3387479__metabat2_high_PE_005 | metagenome-assembled genome bin SAMEA3387479 (sample SAMEA3387479) | Felis catus | biome: Faeces | place: United Kingdom | collected 2012
AATTGTTCTAAACTGTCATTGCGCTGTTTTAGCTGTTTTGATATTATATCTATAACATCATCATCGTTCAATTCGATTCGTTTATCAACTTCTACCTGCTTTATTGAAGATCTTATTAAAGTTATAACTGATTTTCTCAATGTATCTTTGTTTTTCATTGAAGTCTTTAGATCTTCTTGTAATTTTTGTTTAAGGGTCATTTCCCCTCACCTCTTTGCTTTTATTTGCTACTATCTTTTAGCGTTTTTTCTTCTAGCTGCTTCAGCTTTTTTCTTACGTTTTACACTTGGTTTATCGTAGTGTTCTCTTTTTCTAACTTCAGACATTATGCCAGACATTGCACACTGACGTTTAAATCTTCTTAAAGCACTGTCTAATGATTCATTTTCTCTTACTCTAACTTCTGACATTCTTTTTCCCTCCCTCCGATAGCGCAATTATGCTGGGACTGTAACAACTGTTAAGGATTACAAACCTAACACTTAATCTAGTATAAACTAAATCTTTACTTTTATCAAGTATTTTTATTCCTAATCCGACATTTTTTTTAACATTTTTTTAAAATTACCCAATCATACATTTCGCTAAAATTTATCTAGGAAAACAATCCTATTTTTCTTCTGCTTCGTAGTTAGGAAGTTTTTTACCTGCTAGTACATGGTAGTGTATGTGTTTAACTTCCTGACCACCATCTTCACCGCAGTTGTTTATTATTCTGAATCCAGTTTTATCGAATCCTTTTTCTTTAGCTATTGTGTTTATAGCATTGTGTATATCAGCTATTATACCCATTTCTTCTGCTGGCACGTCTAATATACTGGCATAGTGTTTTTTAGGTATTACAAGTATATGATATGGCGCAACAGGATTAAGGTCGTTAAACGCTAATATTTTATCATCTTCATAAACTTTTGATGATGGTATTTCTCCATTTGCTATTTTACAGAATATACAATCCATAATTATTTCACCTCCGATTTGTTATCTTTATAAATTTCTACACCAAAATAAAAAATCCTTCTTTTTTCACCAAATTAATTGGTAAAATCAGAAGGATTTATTTTTATACTATATTAATACACCCTCAACATAGTCTTCTTTTATTCCAGTTATTTTTACTCTTCTTATCTGCCCAGAAATATCTTCTTCGCTTGGAGCTTCAACTCTCATATAGTTCATTGTAAGCCCTTCATAATTTCCAGACTTAGTAGTTTCTTCAAATAAAACATCCATTTCTCTTCCTATAAATCTTTCAGCAAATTTATCGAAATTATTTTTAGATAGAGATATAAGTTGTTCACTTCTCATATGTTTTACCTGAGGATCTATCTGATTATCCATCTTAGCCGCTGGAGTACCTTTTCTTGGAGAATATTTGAATATATGCATCTGTGCTAATTCTATATTCTTTAAGAATTCATAAGTCTGTTTAAATTCTTCATTAGTTTCTCCAGGGAATCCAACTATAACGTCTGTAGTTATAGCAACATCTGGCATTTTTTCTCTTAATCTTTCTACTATTTCTCTATATTCAGCAGCAGTGTATCTTCTGTTCATTCTATCTAATGTAGCATCACATCCACTCTGTAGTGATAAATGGAAGTGAGGACAAACTTTATCCATTTTAGAAATTTCTTCTACAAACTCATCAGTGAATAATATCGGTTCAACTGAACTAGTTCTTATTCTTTCTATACCATCTATTTCATTTACAGCTTTTATAACGTCTAGTAATTTAACATCTTTATCCTTTATATCTTTTCCGTAAGATGCAACATGTATTCCAGTAAGTACTACCTCTTTATAGCCCTTAGAAGCCAATAATTTAACTTCTTCAACTATATTATCAAGCTCTCTACTTCTAACTCTTCCTCTTGCATAAGGAATTATACAATATGTACAGAATCTATCGCATCCATCCTGAATTTTCATAAATGCTCTAGTTCTTCCATTAGTCTGAGTTATTTCGATTTCTTCAAATTCTTTTACCTTCATTATATCATCTACTGTAGACACCTTATCATTGCATGTAACAGCCTCTACCTTTTCAACGATATGTCTTCTATCATTAGTACCCATAACTAGATTTACTTCTTCTATATCTAGTATCTCCTCTGGAGCAACCTGAGAATAGCATCCTACAACCGCTATTACAGAGTTTGGGTTCTTTTTCTTAACTCTTCTTATATACTGTCTTGATTTTCTATCACTCATGTGAGTAACAGTACAAGTATTTATAACATAAACATCTGCATATTCTTCACTCTGAACGTGCTCATATCCAGCATGTTCAAATAATTCTATCATAGCTTCTGTTTCATACTGGTTTACTTTACATCCAAGTGTGTAAAAAGCAACTTTTTTCACTTATATTTCTCCTCCTAAATCACCTAATTCATATTGTACAAGTGCTGAGGCTACAGTAGATGCAGTTTCTGTTCTAAGAATTCTAGGACCAAGAGTAACTACTTTTGCTCCATTTTCTTTAAGTGCATCTATTTCTTCGTCAGCAATTCCACCTTCTGGTCCTATAAATATACCTATACTTTCTATATCAAGCCCTCTTATCTCTTTAACTAAAGGTATATTTCTTTCGTCTTCATAAGGGCAAATATTGTAATCATTTCTCTTCATATCATCAAGAGCTTCTTTAAAACTTAAAACTCCTTTTAATGTAGGAATTTTTCCTCTCTTAGACTGTTTTGCAGCTTCATATATGATTCTTTCCCATCTTTCAAGCTTTTTATCTTCTTTTTTGCCATCTACTTTGGCAACACTTCTCTTAGTATCTACTAGAATTATTTCATCAGTTCCAACTTCTGTTAATTTCTGAAGAATATACTCCATTTTAGGACCTTTTGGCATTCCCTGATATACTCTAACTCTTAGTTTAGACTCTCTTTTTATATCTCTTTTATCTATTATATCTAGACAAACTTCTTCCTTAGACATAGATTTTATTTCGCCAATATACTCGTTATCTTCTCCATCACAGATTTCAAGTTTTTCGCCTTCTCTATATCTAAGAACTTTTGTTATATGCTTTACATCTTCGCCTTCTATGATGCATGTATTTTCTTCTAAATTTATATTGTTCTTGTCTACAAAAAATCTATCCATAGTCCATGTCCAATCCATAATAATATCCTTTTAAAATAAATTTTATTCTATAAAACTCCTAATTGAGATTTATTTTTTTATTTTAGATACTATAGCAGACCATTCTCCTTTTCTGATAACTTCTACTATTTCAAATCCATTTTCTTCAAGACTTTCTACTACTTCATCTATTTTTGCAAGTATTATACCTGAAGATATAAACACAGCATCTTTTTTCATAAACTGCTGTACATCTTTAGCAAGTATTTTTATTATATCTGCTATTATATTAGCCACAACAACATCCGCTTTATCATGTATAACATCAGTTAAGTTTCCATGAAGTACTGTAACCTTATCTTCTACATTACTTTCTTTTACATTTTCTTTAGCAACTTCAACAGCTACCTCATCTAAATCAACTGCTGTAACATCGTTAGCACCTAATTTAGCAGCTGCTATTGCTAATATACCACTACCACAACCTATATCGAATACCTTAGCATCTGGAGTAACGTATTTTTCTAACTGGCATATACACATACTAGTTGTTTCATGAGTACCTGTACCAAATGCCATACCAGGATCTAACTCTATAACTATATCTCCATCCTGTTCTTCGTATTCTTCCCAAGATGGTTTTATAACTATCTTTTCACCTACTTTAGTTGGTTTGTAGTATTTTTTCCAGTTATTTGCCCAATCAGCTTCATTAACTGTATCTAAAGACACGCTTCCTTCACCTGGATCTATACCGAAATCTTTAAGTGTAGATATTCTATGTCTTACATTTTCAACGAATTCTGGTACATTTTTTTCTTCAGATATATATGTTTTTATTTTTACGCAGTCTTCTCCGCTTTTGTTGAATACTTCTTCTTCAACATAATCCCAATCATATTCGTGTTTTTTCTGGAATTTGAAGTCATCAGGGTCTTCTATCATAGCCCCTGCTGCTCCATTTTCATAAAGTATATTTGTTATAGCCTCAACTGCTTCTGTAGTTGTTCTAATTGTTACTTCTATCCAATTTCCCATTTTTGTAACCTCCATCTAAAAAATATTATTCTTTAAATTGACACATGGTCAAAATTTTCCATTTTACATTACCTTTTATTATATCATACTATATAACAATTTTTATCTATTATCTTTTCTTTCTAGAAAAAAAGGTTATGCTACTAAATCTTCATAGCACAACCTTATAAAAAACTAACTATTTTTTTTCTTCTTAGATGTCTTCTTTTTGCCATCGTGTTTAGGCTTTCTAGCTTCTCTCTCTAATCTTTCCTTTTCTCTTTTACCAGATAAGAAATAATCTAAAATACCAAATACTATCGCTGCAACCACAACAGTTATAAAGAAATTCATTATAGAACTTGCAAATATACCAGCACCTATACCAGCTATAATACTTGCTCCTTTTCCATCGCCTTTACCTATAATATGGAATCCCTTCCAGTATTCAAGCACCATTGCCACAAACACTAGCCCTAAAAGAACTCCACCCATGCTAGTAGTCTCATTATTTCTAAACTCAACCCCAGCAAAATTAACAACAAAATGTTTAAGCGTAAAAATAACTAAAGCTGCTAAAAACAACTTCCCAGTCTCTACCCAATTTATACTAAACCCTTTCTTCTCTTCCATTACTACTCTCCTTTACTAAACCTTTCATAACTATTCACAAATTTTTCTCATTACAAAAAATACCATTAATAAACCAATCTTTCAAGATAAATTTTCTTTTTTATGTACTTTTACCAAAATCTTCTACTT
>SAMEA3387479__coassemble_3057_pt1 | contig 4765 bp, 2 predicted proteins | sample SAMEA3387479__metabat2_high_PE_005 | metagenome-assembled genome bin SAMEA3387479 (sample SAMEA3387479) | Felis catus | biome: Faeces | place: United Kingdom | collected 2012
CTAAAAAAGGCTACCCCACCAAATTAATAGTGTGATAGCCTTTCAAAGCTCAATCAATTTTTATTGATCATATTTAGTTTTATTCAATTTAGTTTTATTCGAAGTCTATTTCAAAGTCCATTCCACCAACCTGAACAGTGTCTTTTCCTTTTAATATACTCTTATCAGATTTTTTGTTAACTAAAACTATACCATTATTTTTAGCTAGAGGAGATGCTGTTAATGCGTCAACTAATTTATCCCCGTTTGCTATATATACTTTTTCTTTTCCTGAATAGAATTCGTCCATAACTTCTCTGTTTGTAGCATATCTATCTAATCCAGCTAATCTTTCTGCGTCATATTTAGATACTATTGATTTATCTACTACAGTATTTCCACCTATTACATAGTATTCAACACCAGCTTTTTTAGCATGAGTTGAAGATTTTCTGTTAGTTAATAATATAGGAGCTCCGTTTTTAGCTGCTACTGCTGAAGCTGACATCGCATCTGCTTCACCTTTGAATCCATTAACTACGAATGCTTTTTTGTAGTTACCTAATTTTTTAGCTACTAATTCTGAAGTTTCAACTCTTGTTTTTCCACCAAGTCTTTCAACTTTTATATTAGCTGCAGTTATTTCTTTAGCAACTTTTGCACTTATAGCACTTTCTCCACCTATTATATAAACTTTTTTAACTTTTTTAATTCTGTCCATAGTTACTTTAGGTATAGAATCTTTTTTAGTTAATAATATTGCTCCATTTTCTTTACCTGCAAGACCTGAAGCTGATAATCCATCAGACATAGTAGAAGTTGCGTTTACAAGAACTACTGTATCGTATGAACCTAATTTATCAGCTATTTTTGCTGCTGTATCATATCTGTCTGAACCGATTATTTCTTCATGATTATATACTGGTTTAGAAGGTTTTGATGGAGTTGATGGTATACTTGGTGCTATTACACTAAATTTAGCTTCTAAAGTAATATTTCCAGTAACTTTTTCATTAAAATCATATTTAACTCCGTCTTTATACCAACCTTCAAATGTATAACCACTTTTAGTTGGTTCTTCTGGTTCTTTTATAGCATTTCCAGTTGTTACAGAAACTTTTTTATATTCTTTTCCATCTACTTTGAAAGTTACTTCACTATTATTTGTTGGATTTAATATATTATCTTGATTTGCACTTCCATTTACATTTTCTACACAACTTTTATCAAAAGAAACATTTGTAGTTACACCAGATGTATTAGTTATTTCATTTCCACCAGATTTTCCAGCATCTAAAGTTGTTACTTCTGCCTTTCCACTTATAGATACAGAACTCGAAGCTATAGAACCTGTTACATCATCTTCATTAGCTCCTCCTACATATAATTTTTCAATTGTTCCACCAGTTATTTCCATGTTACTAGAATCCATTGAGCCTCTATTTACACTTTGCATTTCTTTTATAGTTCCATTATTTATAAATACTGTAACATCTCCGGTATATCCATTAGAACCACCAGCAGTTACATAATTTACACTTCCACCATTTATAGATACTTTAGCTTTTCCAGTATAACTTATACCTTCTCCACCACCATATACCATAAATATCTTTCCGCCATTAACTATTACTTCTGTTTCATCAACCTTACATGGTGATTTTTTTGCATCTCCACTATACCAAGAATTGCTATACTCACATCCACACTGTTTCTTGAATGATGATGCTCCTCCTCCCATTATTCCACCAGTTATTGTAGCTCCTTCATTTACAACTACTTTTGCTTTTGTTACATGACTTTTATGAAGTCCTCCTGCAATTATATTCTTAACTTTGCCAGAGTTCATAGTTATTGATGTTTCACAAGATATCTCATTATCATGATATCCTCCTACAATACTTGCTGTTTCTGGTACTTCTAATGATTTTCCATCCCAAGAAATCTTTACATTCCCTTCACTTCCTGCTTCAATAGTAATTGCTTTAGCATTTGCAAAGAAAATACCTAATGTCTCATTGTATGTTGGTTCTTCATTGGTAATAGTACTTTCAATATTAGGTACTAAAGAATCACCTTTTATTTCTTCTGCATTTACTCCTTGAGGCATTAATGAAGAAATAATTGTAGCACATGCAAGTACACTTATCACTTTTTTAGTATACTTCTTTTCATTCATTTTTCTAATGTTTTCTCTAAATTTCAAAATAATCCCTCCAAAATTATAATTTTAAACATACTAAAACTTACAAATAAAAAAGCACAGAAAAAACTATATCCCTTAGAATATAATCTCTCTGTGCTTAATCTCTAATTTTATGTAATTTTTTGCATCAAAAGAAAAAGACATTAAACTACTTTGTCTGTCTGTCTGTCTGTCTGTCTGTCTGTCTGTCTGTCTGTCTGTCTGTCTGTCTTAGTATTTTCCCAAACTACGAACATCTCGTCAACTCCCTTGATACAAAATTAGTAATGTTTATACTAAAATTATATCAAATTAATAAAATAAATCAAACGTTTTTAATAAACTCCTTAGAAAGTAAAGAACTTCACATATATACACATTTATTCTATATAAATCCATGTATATACTTTCCTTTTTCATAATAATTTCATATTTATCTTAAAATATTTTTTACCATAATCGCTATATCAAACTTTATAAAACAAACTATTAAATTTTCAAAATAAAAATTCTTCCAATAAAAATACTCTTATTTACTTTTTAAATATTTGTTATCGAAAAACTATTTAAAAAGGGTTTCCAACACAAAAAAGAGGAAGAATGTATGCTTGCAACGACAATTGGCTTGCCACCTAGAGTAAAAGCATACTTCTTACTCGCCTTCTTCCCTAATAACAACAAGGAATCGAAATAAAAAGGGTTCACTATGCAAAAAAAAGAGGAAAGGGTATGCTTGCAGCGACAATGCAGCTCGACTGCCTGGAGCAAAAGCATACCCTTCCTCTTTTACATAAGAACCCTTTTATTTTCGATTCTCTTTGTTATCCTATTTCTATCAAAACTTTCTAATATTATCATGCAGTTCTTTCTGCTTGATCCAATCAAATCTCTATACTCTCCAAGAGTAATCTCTCCATGCTCATTAATATAATCAACAAGCATCTTCTTAGCCTTATCATAAGTTTCCATATCCATAATATATCCATCCCCAAGCATAGCAACAGAATCACCTATCATAGCATCAAGAACCTCTTTAGCTCTAACATCTTTTCCTGTAATTTCCTCTATAGTTGGAACAGACTCAAATCCACATTTCTTAAGCATCTTCTGCATTCTGTTTCTATTTTCCTTCTGTTTTTCATTGAAAACAACTTCGAAATCTTTAAGAGAAACAATATTTCCAGCGATTTTAATAAGTCCATCTCCTTCAAATGCAGCAAGCACTATATCAAATTCTTTTGGTTTGAATTTACTTTCAACCTTAGATTTTAACTCTTCCTTTAAAATACCTGGTTTTAATCTATTATGTTTGTGGTAATCTGAAAGAAGCTCATTTACCTTTTCAGATAATTTCTGGTAGTGATTAGTATGTATGTACATATTTCCAATCACAAATATCTTACCTTCTTCAGATAATTTATCTAAAGCTTTTCTTATATCCTCTTCGTGAGCACCACTATAACTCATCATATCCTTAACTGTAGGATAATTTTTAGAGTTGTGTTTTAAATATTCTTCAAGTATGTCGTGAAGTTCACCTTTTTCTTTAACTTTTAGAGCTTCGATTACATCTTCATCAAATCTCTTATGTTTTTTAGGTGAAGCATCAATTATTACACCACCACCTATTGTAGCCATTGGTGAATAACTTCTAACAACAAAAGTATCTCCTTTTTTAGATACTATACTTTCTTCAAGTCTTAACTGAACAAATCCATTTTCTCCTGGAGCAATTTCTTCCTTATCAAGAGGAACTGCTCTACAAAGAATTTCTCTTGTTCCATGATATAATCTTAATCTATCCCAATGTTTTAAAGTCTTATCTACATGCTTGATTATATTCATCTTAACATCTAGCATCATAGACTCTTCAAGTGAATCTGGAGCTGCAAGAACATCTCCTCTTCCTATCTCGTCTTTTTTAACATTAGAAATATTTATAGCTGTTCTCTGTCCAGCATAAGCAGTGTTTTCGTCTTCACCATGAACCTGAATACTTCTTATTTTAGCTTTTAGGTTTTCTGGATATACAACTAAATCATCATCAACGCTTATCTTACCTTCAAGAAGAGTACCTGTAACAACAGTACCATGTCCTTTTATTGTAAATACTCTATCTATATTAAGTCTTGCTGGTGAGTTTTCGTTCTTTTCTTCTATCTGCTCACTCATATCGTCTAATTTCTGAATAAGCTCTGGTATACCTCTCTTAGATACAGAGTCAACTTCTAGTATTTCCGCATCTTCAAGGAATGTACCTTTCATTCTTTCTTTTATATCTTCTTTAACTAATTCTCTAAATTCTTCTTCTACCATATCGCTCTTAGTTAATACGATTAGACCATTTTTTATGTTTAAGAATGATAGTATATCTATATGCTCTACTGTCTGTGGCATTACACCCTCATCAGCTGCAACAACAAGCATTACCATATCTAGACCAGATGCTCCTGCTAGCATGTTTTTTATAAATTTCTCATGCCCAGGAACGTCTACTATACCTACTCTCTTTCCACTAGGTAAGTCGAAGAAAGTAAATCCTAGATTTATGGAAATACCTCTTTTTTTCTCTTCATCAAGGGTATCTGTTTCTCTACCAGT